>Ga0208625_100012_pt1 | contig 48004 bp, 65 predicted proteins | sample LakWasMeta8_HOW4_2_FD_183858 | JGI IMG/M metagenome (GOLD analysis project Ga0208625, IMG submission 183858) | Freshwater sediment methanotrophic microbial communities from Lake Washington under simulated oxygen tension - Sediment Metagenome... | ecosystem: Environmental > Aquatic > Freshwater >... | reverse complement strand
ATAGGTAAAATTTCCGAAGTGAATAACTCGTTGTTATACAAGGTAACAACGATAACCACCGACCAACACAAAGAAAACAGCGCGGCAATAATCACCGGAATTGCCACTGGATTTTTTTTAAATCCCAGTAACGCCATGGGCAACAAAAATATATTGGCTAACGCTGCTGTGGCATAACTGTACAAACTGTAATTTTCCATAAGCGCCTATCTTATTTGTTAAGCCATGTTGGAAGTGTCCAAAAATTATCTGTTCATGCCCTTTAGTTACAATCAGGGCACAATTAGCACGAACTAATGGTTTATCAGTTTTATTATAAAACCATTCGATTATGTCTTACGGGTAATAAACATGCGGACGCACAAGATCAAAGAGGATTTATCGAATTTATGCTAGCAACAGAAAAATAGGCAGGTCGCCAACAGAAAGCGTTTTAAATAACGAACGGAAGATTATAGAGAACAAAATTTTCGATTCTCAAATGGACGCCGGCCGCGAATCAATTAACGATCCTATACTCAGGCCGGTTTCCAGAGGTTTTTAACGACTATTTACACAGGAATGTTACGTTTGCTAACTAATTAAGCTACCTGTTAAAAATTAATGGTGGTGACCACCCGCGCCGTGAATGTGTCCATGAGATATTTCTTCTGCAGTTGCCGGTCTAATATCAACCACTTCAACGTCAAACGTTAACGGCACGCCCGCTAATGGATGATTACCGTCAATGGTGATGTCATCGCCATCAATGTTGATAATGGTAATCACGCCAGGACCTGAACTGACATCTGCATGAAACTGCATGCCTACTTCCAGCTCATCAACGCCTTCAAACATTTCGATGGAAACGATCTGAACTCGGTCATCTTCGATTTCGCCATAAGCATCTTCGGCGTCAATGCGGACCTTAAATTTATCGCCAACGGATTTACCAGTTAAAGCGCTTTCCAGGCCAGAAATGATATTTCCGTAACCATGCAGATAAGCCAGCGCTTCATCACCTTCTGAGGTATCGATCACTTCGCCCTCGTCATTGGTCAACGTATAATGAATTGATACCGCTAAATTGTCTGCGACTTGCATGATAAAACCTTCTTCAGTATTTAAAAGGCGCTCATGATAAAGAGTTAACGGGCATTTGTCCGAAAAAATTCCTCAATCGCTTTTCAACATTTTAGGAACCCAAATGTCCCGCTGGCGACCTCCTCAAGCTAAATCATCACCCTATATCACGCACACAGGCTACCAACATCTGGAAGCTGAATTGCGGGAGTTATGGGATAAACGCAAAGAAGTTACCGCCGCCTTATCAGCGGCCGCAGCCGAAGGCGACCGCTCGGAGAATGCCGAATATATCTATCGCAAGAGTAAAGCGGCTTTGAATTCCGGACAAAATGCGCTTGAATTCCGGACGGGAATAAACGCATAAATGTCTTGAATATCGGACAGGAATAAACGCTACCAATTACGGATAATTAACTCCTTTGCTGCTTTAACATTCTTTGCACCGCCTACCGTGTAATTAATCCCTACACTCTCCATCACCAACCCATCAAACGCCTGTCTCATTTCGGGAATGTCATTAACAGAGATAATCATCTTACCAGCGATAGACTTGGCCAGGGCCGCCATAACATCGTATTGCTCAAGACCAAAATCCACACCATAACCTTCGGTGCCCCAATACGGTGGGTCAAGATAGAACAATGAATGGGGCCGGTCGTAACGCTTAATACAGCCATCCCAAGACAAATGTTCGATATACGCCCGCGACAACCTTAAATGCGCGGCAGACAACTCCTCTTCAATCCGCAATAAATTGAGCCTGGGCGCGCTTGTTGTCGCGGTACCGAAATGCTGGCTAGTCACCTTAGCGCCAAAGGCCATCTTTTGTAGATAATAAAAGCGGGCCGCCCTTTGAATATCAGTCAACGTTTCTTCAGGGGTTGCCTTCAGCCAGGCGTAAATTTGTCGGCTTATTAACGCCCATTTAAACTGCCTTACAAACTCCTCCAAATGGTGTTTAACAACCCTATAAAGGTTGATCAAATCGCCATTGATGTCATTTAGCACTTCAACTTCGGAAGGCGCTTTCATGAAAAACAATGCCGCGCCGCCTGCGAACGGTTCTACATAGCATTGATGCTCAGGGAACAGTGGTAAAAGATGCTTAGCTAGGCGGCGCTTGCCACCGATCCACGGGATGATTGGAGTTGCCATTTTAAACCTCAGTATCGATGCTCTTGGCATTCTGAATTAGAGGCTCAGTGGCCTTCAGTTGATTTAAATACCCACAACGCGGGCACTTAATTGATATGCGAATAAATTCGGCTTCTAATAATTTTTTACTGCATTGGGTACAACGTACAACTAACATAATTGCTACTCTGGTCTACCTTTAACACGCTGTGTACACAGTACGGTGTCTAGGCCAAACGCAGCTCAATCTGCCGATGGTGGCCGTTGAAAGTGCGCGAACACTAACAACGGTCACACCGTTTTTTACCTACCAAACAACAGCTTCGATTGCCGCTAAATCATCGCCTGCAGTAGCCAGATCGGCCATGCAGTTATCTAAATGATTTAGCGACTCAGTAATATGCGCATCAACTGCTAAACCCACGGCGATAATTTGTGCGGCCGTATGATCAATCCGCGCCCAAACACCCGTAGCATCTTGACATTTAAATGCATACGGCTCGCCAGCGGCACCCAACGCCTGCGCTTTAGCAAATCGCGCCGACAAAAAGTTTTGATCATTACGTGTCGATGGATATGTATGCAAACTACCCAATGCAGCGCAATCGACACCCGCGATGATTTGATCTTCGCACGCCTGGCTAAGTTGGGATATTTTAGCATCACGCAATTTAGAGGGATCATCGCTCCATGATGATCCTGCCCATGACTGATAGGGGCCGGATGGCGGTGCTATGAGCAAGTTATTGTAGACATATGGTGTCATATGTCGATTATCCCACTGCGATTTTGTTAGCGTAAGAATATCCGCCTGGGCTGCCGATTGTTTAGCTATCGTTTCGCCGTCATGCCAGCTAATTACCTGCGTTGGCTGCAATTTATTATGATCAAATTCCGCAAAATACATATTAGTAACCTAAGGCAAACCAAAAAAAAGTTGATGTGATAGATCGAGAACAATAACCAGTAAAACCACCGGCAGAAATAGCAGGAACTGATGGGTTATTTTGTGCGGCCGTACCATCTTTTGCTGTAGCGATAAAATTTGCATGAAAACAATACGCTGGGAACGCTATTGGGAACGTAACGTAAAAATCGGTATTAGTTATTACCGGCGACGTTATGCCCCACTTTAAAATAAATCCACCAGGAAGGAGCTGCGATCCATTTGCCACCGGACTGCGGTTGACCCCTTGAAAAGCGAGAAGAAGAGTTTGTGGAGTAATAATTTTTGTTGTTGATGTTAAATCTTGAGCCTCAGCAATTGACGCATACGACATAGGGTCTAGCCCTTTAGCCGGATTTTTTAAAACCCACTTATCCAGCGTTAAATCATACTGCAACGATGCCCAATAGCCCGCCCCAGCAATATCACCAGCTGCCAATGGTAGGTTATTGCCTTTGACGATTGTTTTAGCAGCAATAATGCCGTTATTAGGTGTAAATGTGGGTGTCGTTATGGTGTTATCAGCCAAGCAGCGCACATACAACACCATGCCATGCGAGGACGCCAAATCAGTAATAGCAGGAAAAAACCCAGCGACGATCGCATTGGCTGAACCCACAACACTGGCATCAGCAATTTTATAATCATCAAACTGCACAGCTGTTTTAGTCGCATAGTCACCGGCCGGGTTTATCGATGCAAATTTGGCCTGTAATGCCTGTAGCAACTGGCCGTTATCTGCTTTACTCAGCTCTAAACCCGCCCACTCGATGACGTTACTTAACTCCATCTGCAAGGCGTTCATAAAATCTGCGGTAATCTCAGTGGGGGGGCGATTTATCAGCGCATCCTCCATTACAAACATGTGCCCGAGATGCCCCGCGCCGTCAATTTTGTGCATAGTTAACCTCTCCACCGCTGCCGGTGATGTCCTCAAACCATAAATAAACATGCGCTTGTTTAAACGCCTTAAGTGCCGCCCACAACAGATGGGGAGGCACTACAGACCGGTAATAACGCACTCGTAAAATATAACGGCTCCGCGAGCTAAACAAACTGCTCCCCACCGTACTGCCTACCCGAAACGGCCCCACCAAATGATCAACCTGCACCAGGGGGACCGGAAAATTTAATGTCGGCGCGGCACTGCTCCACAATCGCACGCCAATGCGGCTACCTACCGCGCACATCTGGCGGGGCATCGCCTCAGCAATGCCCGCAACCGCTTGATTGGCCACTTGCCGATAGGTACTGATATGCCAGTTGGCAATAGTTGGACGATGGGTTTCGATGGCATTATCTAAAACAGCCTGTGTGGCAGCATCAACGCGAGCCAGCTCTTGTGCAGTACCTTCAAGCATCGCAAAACCAACACCACCATCCGGCCAATCCCAAGCCGCACCCGGCGGTAACAGGGCTTTGATGGCGCGGGCATAGTCATTGGCATCATGCGGATTGATCTGCATCATGACCACTGCACCGGATTTAAAACAAAAATCTCACCGGGGCCAACCGCGATGCTGGCCAGCGGTAACAGGCGGGTATATTGCTGGGTAACTGTGGCAATGGCGGCATCAATCTCTGCCATGGTCAGCACTGCCGTCTCTGTTGTCTCAGATAACACCAACGCCTGCAGCGCCGCTGCAATAGCCACGCGATTAGCGCCGCTATCAAAGCCGGGCAACAACGCAATCATAATATTGACGGCTTTTAATAACGGGCTAGTGACGCGCCAGTCGGCCGTGGCCGGGGCAATGCCATTAAAATAACTTGCCACAGCCGCTAATACCGCAGGTGTTGGCAAACGATCAGTTAAACCGTTGCAGATTGGCCGCACAACTACCGTGCCCAATCCTAAAACATGCGGCTGCACTAATGCACCAGTGACTGACGGATGAGCACTTTGCGCCCAAAAACGATAATCTTCTGGTTTGCCGGAGCGACCGCCCCGCACTACCATCACACGCCACTCATCGGCCACGCGCACCCTCCATGCTTCCAGCGTCTCTTCCGCTGCGCCGCCGGTTAATCCGGCTGCATCAACAGTCAACGTGCTGGTAACACCAAGCACTGGATCAACCAGGGTTAACGTCTGGCCTGCCAGCAAATTACCTGCAGCACCGGTGGACACGCTGCGCACAGTGACCGATGTCGCCCCCGCGCCCAGCGTTACCGCTGCCAATACCGTGTAATCCAACCCGTTTTGGCCGCGCAATAGTGTATTAGCCAGCAGGTCAGTCCCTGCAGTACCGGTAGCCAACACCACGCCGCTGGCCAATGAGGGCGCTAATCGATCCACACCATATAATGCCGCCCAATCAAACAACCGCTCCAGCTCGCAGGTCAGCGGGCTGCACTGGGCATCAATCCACTCTAAATAACCATGCTGACCGTGACACGCCCGCGCCCATGCTGCAGACAACGGGCCGCGCAATACCGCTGGCATAGCAGCCAGATCAGTTTCAATGCGCGTTTTTAATGCGTCGTAAGATGGGCGGGCGTAAATAGTCATAATGCCGTGCTGAATAAAAAATTTGTGCCATTGTGCAAGCCAGCGATGTCTATAAACAGACTGGAAACACTTCCCGGCGGCGCGATTCGCTCTGATACAACTACCTCAGATACCGCCGGGCTATGGCTTTGCAGCGCTTGTTGCACCATGTTTAGTGCCTCACGCCGTGCGGCCGGGCTTAAGCCTTGTCTGCGCACATGCCAAATACCGCTGCCCGCGTCAGCATTCGCCCACCAGCCGCGCCGGGTAAATCGGTCCGGGGCTCGGTTGATAGGTGCCTCGGCATCGGTAAACAGCACTGTATATATAAGAGTGGCCACAGCAGCATCGGTGTCGGTTTGCGCAGGATCAGCAAACACCAGGTCAAACACGCCGTTATCAATTTGCACTAAATTCAACATTAATTAACCCCGCTGGTAGGTGAGCCAGCCGCCGCGCTGGTGTGGGTATGGGTATCACTGACGTTTTTACCGTTGACCGTCAAACCGCCGACAATCTCAACGTCACCCCCGACTTTTAGGTTTTGTTTAGTCTCGACCAGGGGGCTATCAATCAGCACTTTCGTGCTGGCTTTAACCTCAATATTGCCATCACGCTTGATGGCCACATAGTTGCCCTGGTCATCATGCAGCGCCACTTCGCCGCCAACCAGGTCCATTTGATATTGCTTATCGCCTACCACCAGTGCCACACCATACGAGCGATCACCGGACGGAAAGACGATATACGCCTGGCAACCCGCCAGCGGTCGGCTGCTAAACCCATAGGGCTCAACCCGGCGCACGTTATTAAGCACCTCGCCATCCAGCACCTTTACCTGCAATTTATCAGCGCTTACCAACGTGGCCACACCGTGGCCGATCATCAATTGCAGCCGGTTCCAGATCTGTTTCATTTTTTTACCTTCTTTTTGCTGACGCCTTTTTTGCCGGTTTTTTTAGCATCGCCTTCAAACGCCTGGCGGTGCATTACCTGCAATTGGGTGGTCGTGCCGTTATGGTCGTCCTGGGTAAAGCTACGCTCGCCGATCAAAAACACACCGTCGATGCCTTCCTCCGGAATAATCACCCGCACCTGAGTATTAATCGCCCACAAGCCGCCCGCATGGGTCCAGCCGACCACGTCCAGCTCGATGCGATGCGCTCTGGCCAGACGGCGATTACGCTCCAGCAACGCGCGCCGATCACTGCCGCCCTGGCCTTGGCCGTAACGGTCAGCAACAATCTGCATCGGGCGATAATGGGTAATGCCGCCGTCTTTTACTTTGCCATTGATAGCTGCGTCGTTTTCGTAGTCGTAGCCTTTTACCCAATACTCCGAGTGCCTGAGCTTAAACTCGTCAACCACGTCATAACGCTTGATGTGCACGCCATAGATAAGAGTAGCGACCGGCGCGGCGTTGGTCGGCGGCGTTAATACCAGTCCGCCATCTGGCGAGGGATGCAATAGCATATTTGCAGCTCGCGCGGCATTGATCAATGCATTGGCCGGGGCTTCGGATTGCATGGCAAAATCAGGTACAACTGCTGTGTCACCAACGATCTTTATAGGCACTTTAAACGTGCTACAAAGCTTGTTTGCAATCTCACCCAGTTTTAATCCGGACAGCGTGACCGAATACTGGCTATCCACCAACTCGCGGGCCAACGAGCGCGCATCAATGCTAATCGTATGGCTATTAGCATCAACCGACCGGCGCACCACATCGGGCCGCACAGTGGCCACTAACAAGCCATCAATCAATACCTCAACGACGGTGCTGGCTGACAACCCCAATGACTCACCGGTACCAGGGCGGGTAATCGACAGCCGAACCGTTGCGCTCATATCATCAACCGACTCACTAATTGACACTTTTTGCCAATACCCATAGCGTTTGCCATCAAACCGTAACTCAACCATTGACGCGCCCCTGCATAAACAAAGGGTGCCGCACGGCGTTACGGGCCAATAACACCGCCTCATCAACCTCCAGCAAATGCGCCAACAGCGTAGCAGGCATTGGGTTAATCACATCGCGCACTACCGCCGGTTTTAAATCTTGCGCCAATAGCGCCTCACGCAACGCGGCGCGGGCATCCACAGCCGCCTGAAACACCACGTCGGGCAGACTGGGCAGCAACGACTCAAAAGCGGCATCCACACTGGCCAGGGCCGCGTCTCTATCCGCCTCGGAGCGGTAATCGGTCAACGCCACTTGCGCCGCAGCCATCACTAACAAGCGGCTTTGCAAAACAGATTGTTGTTGTAAATTGCGCCTTACTGCACCATCAGTTAGCCCAGTTGTAACGGCGTTATTCGTCACGGCCAGCGTGCATAGCCGTGACACCACGCGCGGCCGGTCGGTATCGGCAACATCAACATGGTCAGCACTGGCACCAAAGCTATTCATCAGCCCACGTAGTGCATTGGCATACGCGCCCGGCATGCCCATTAGTGTGCCGATATCGCCTTTAATGCCGGCAATCACCCCCATGATTTGCTGGGCATAGGTCAGCGGCAAACTGGCTAAGGCAATCACCGTGCGTACTACCTCCAGCTGGCTTTGCACGGCGGCAATAAACGCGGTCATGCCATCTTCATTCATCGCTTCGGGGTCAAAATCATCCTCAGCGGCATCGCCTAAGGTGTGCGAGCGATCAAATGCGACATCTACCTTATCGGGCTCAGCGCCAAACGGCTGCTCGCCGCCGGGTACAAACATAATCGACAGCGTGCAATAGCCGTTTTTATCGCTGGACTCAGTCCGAGACCATTGCTGAGCGCGCACCCACAACTGTCCCAACCAGGGATGCGTGAGCCAAGTCGGGCCGGATTCATTCAGCTTGGCTAAAAGCCCATTGCACTCCAGGTCATACTGCGGGCCGGTAAAATAGGCGGTCAGTTGATACTCGCGGGCCTTGCCGCCCATGTCTTCAACCCGCGGCTCTTCTGCCCCTGGGTATTCATGGACGACTAAACGGCGGCCGTACTTGGCATCATGGCTGTCAGTGCGAAATTCAAAGCCCCGGAACGAGGCAGTAGCCCAGCGGTCTTGATAAGTTTGCTCAGCCATTAGGGGGCTCCGTTAAAAACGTTGCCGGTATTGACATTGACATTGCCGGGGCCAGTTGTTTGCATGCCTTTGGAGATAAACTGGAAGCCGGGCGGGGCCAGTAACTCAAATTTTGCATTAAGCTCGGTGGGTGGCTGCGGTTCTGGGGTTTTGTTAGCACTAAAATCAGTAATAGCTTGGGCAATTAATGCGCCAATGCTGCCCACCGCTGCACCAGTTGCATTACCAATGCCGGGGACAACACTGCCCAATAACATCCCGGTACCGGCACCGCGCAAGGCTGCCGATCCATAGCGATTTAATGCCGAGTCTTTTTCGGTAACCGCGTCAACAGCAACACTGCCTGCCAATGCTGCGCCACCTAACAAACTGCCACGCGAACCCAGCTTTGACAACATGCTTGCGCCTTTAGCGGCGATACCACCCCCACCTGCAGCCCCACCACCCAGCGCCAGTGCCGATACTCCAGCAGCACCGGCCAGGGCAATTAGGGGTGGCACAGTGGCAATAGTAGCCGAGGTCATGCCTGGAAACTTTTGTGCTAAATCAGTAAATAACTCGGCGGTCTTGCTGATAGTGGGGGTGAGCTTGTCCATCGCTGTTTTTTGAGCGATTTGCGCTTCTTGTTCAGCGTTGCGTACTTGCGCCGAGGTTGTACCCGCCATGGTCTCCCAGTTGACATCGTTAGCACCAAACTCCGTGCGGTTTTTACCGATCGCAGAATCTACCCGGCCAACAACGTCCTTATTGCGCATGCCAAACAATGCGCTGCGCGCCTGCATATCTTGAAAAAACTGTCCAATTACATTGCCCTCGGACAGTTGCGATATTGACTCGATCAGCGAAGCCTGCTCGGTCTTATCTTTCGATGCCTTTAGTTTTGTTAAAGCGGTTTTCAATACCGGGCTTTTCTCAGCTTCTTTGTCGATCAGGTTTTGCCACGCGTCAACTGCATCAATCCCTTTCAACCGTTGTTTAACTAAAAATTGCGCTAAATCGCCACGGCCGGATTTTTCAAAGTCTTTTGCTGTGTCGCTTGATGCCAACTTACTCAACAGGTTTTTAACGTTGTTGCCAGCATCATCATTGCCTGCACTGGTTAGCACGGCGGCCTGATTCATCGTCAAAATCTTTTGCAGTCCATCTAACCCAGTCATACCAGCAGATTTACCAACCGCTAACTGCCCCGGCAAATGCTTGGATAGATCCTTAATCTCAAAGCCGCCCGCTTGGCCGGATGCGGTAATCATATTCAGCGCTGTTTTTAATTCGCGGTCCGACTTGACGACGCCTTGTCCGTACAACGCGCTGGACAGCTCCGCAATATCTAACGGATTAGCGCTGGCTCCGGTTGCCGTGCGCATTACCGTTGGTAAAAAATCCATAGAACGTTGAAAACCTAACGTGCCTTTCCCCAGCATGGCGCTTAATGCTTCGGCGGCTTGATCGCGGGTACCACCACCGCCACGCTTAAGATCAATAGACCGGTTAATTACTGACTCAAGATCTTTGCTGCCGGCAATTCGTCCACGTGCATCGCGCTCAGCAAATGCGGTATTTGACATACTAACCAACATCTCATCAAAGCTCATGGCTTTACCAATTGGCCCCTTAAGCGCATAACCCGCTGCGCCCACACCCACCGCTGCAGATGCACCAAACCTTAACCGCCCTTGGTTTTTTTCAAACTCTTTAGCAGCCCGCGCGGCTTTTTCTTGCTCATGGGTCAGCTTGCCCATTTCATTGGTCAGCGTGGTGATTTTGCTTTTGGTTTTGTCGGCAGCGCGGGCCAGCTGAGCTTGGCTTAGGGTGCCGGAGGCTTCAAGGCGCTTATACGCGCTTTCAGTTCTTGATATTTCTAATTGGATTTTCTTTTCTGAGCGTACGCCCAACGATTCTCGGGCTTGTGATAGCCGGTCGTAACTATTTCGCTGGCGTGTATTGGATTGAGTAACGGCGGTTTCGGCTTGCTTAGTCGATTTCTCAACTTCTTTGGCATATTTGGCAATGGCTGACGTTGCGCCCTTATCAACAAACTTAAGCCGGACTTCAACATCGGCGGCGGCATTAGACATAAAAAAACTCCGGTGACTGGGATGTAACCGGAGTTTATTGGGTTGGGCGGCGAATTGTTACGCGGGAACTGTTTCCCGCGAGGGCCATCTGGGGATTATTGGAACTCTCGACCATCCATGCTGGCGGCCAGTTTCGCCCATAAAAACAGCTCTGTTAACGGCAGAGCCTTCACCACCGGCAGCGGCTGGTTCATCACCTTTGTGACTAGGCCAACTGCCGTGATGATGCGTATCACTTTTTTTCGGCCGCCTCCTGACTAGCATCGGCAGGTTGCTCAGGCTCAGCATCATCAGCAACCAACATCGCCTCAGCAATTTTTTCAGCGGCGCGGTAATCGGGGCCATGCAACTGCTCAATTAATGCCTCATCCGTACCCGTCAAACTGGCAATCAACGCAATCCGTTGCGCCACGCCGCCGCGCTTGTCGAAAGAGAGGTAATCGGCAGCAGTGGTGTAGTCGCGGAATCTCAGCTCAGCAATGGTTTTTTTGCCGAATGTGAGCGGGTGTTTTAGATTTAAAATTGCCATTATTAATTAACCTTTTTTTAAAATCACTCAATTGCATACCGTATCTGCGACGTATCAGCCGCATTGGCAGCCCCAGCGGCATTAAAAGAGCCGATTGTCACTGATGTGCCGGATACCCTAGCAGTCTCTTTTAACGATCCTACAGTACCGCCATCAATTACCCGCCAAAAACGAATCTTAGACCCTGTACGTACTCTGCTATCACTAATTGTTACAGTACCAGCCACTAGTGTTGCTATCTCAGCACCGTCAGTTACTAACTCATAACCAACATCCAATAAATCAACAACAATAGCCACGTCAGCAGGCGTTTTTGCTTTTGCACGTACATGCAAATAGCTGGTAATCGCTGTTATTAATGCACCAACGCCAGCAGATCTAATAACGGGGCTAATAAATGTGAGCTCATCACCATCCTGATAGATAACGCCAGTAATGCCCCCAGCAGCTCCAGTGCCATTGCTAAACCATGTATTAAGTGGGTTTAACAAAACTCCGTTGTCAGTTTGTCTATTAGCTAGATCAATTTGTGCAATATAGTCCGCCCCAGAGACTATCCGCGCGCGAACAATCATCCGATACCCATCAACTGCTTGGGGCAAGGTGTAGATATCAAATGCCAAATACGCCAAATCTTGCATAACTGCCGAATCACCAATCGCAGAGTACGATAGTCTTAACCCCGGTTGTAATGCCTCGGCGACTAATGTTGATGTTGCCGATCCTGCAAATGTAACACCCGGCGGTCTAGTGCCGGTCACGTTAGTCGTTGCATTTACTGCAGTCGACCCGACCAGGCCCTTAATGCCTGACAAAATTAGGTTTCTAGTTTTATTACTAGCCCCCAGCTGTTTAATAACTGCCGCTGCTTTGCGAGCGTTTAAAGAGGTGCCAAAACCATTTGTATGTATGCCGCCTAGTCCCGCTCCATCGCCATCTGTGTATGGCATCACTATAAAATTGCCGGAAACAGTTAGGCCAGTAGTAACCCCATAAACTCCGATGCCGCCAAGATTATCAGGGACACTAGTAATGGCGTGACCGGCATCAATCACTTGCATCCCGATTTGCAATTTAATACCAGTTGGATTGCTATTAACTGATGTTATCGTCATGGTTGTGCCAGATATTGTCCCCGTTACACCGATGACAACTGGCGTTGTACCATCTGCACTGGCATAGTCGTAGCCCTGTGCATAGGCCCTGATAGTACTGCCGTTATCCAGAGCTAAAACAGCCGCATACGTAGCAGCAAATAGCGCCTTTTCTGGCGCTGTGTCAAAAAACGAACTAGGTCTGGATGTGCCAATAACAACTAAAATGTCTGGGTAAATGCTTTTTAGCTTAGCAATAATTGATTTTGCGTTGGCGATAGAGGTAGCTGTTGGGATGGCTGCGGAAATATCATTATCAAATAGTGCCGGTATGAGCAACAGGTCATATATAACCTTGCTTGCTTGCAGCGATGGTATTAGATACGCATCAATATCGGCTAGGATAGCTGATGATGTTGCCCCCGAGTAACTATAATGGCTGTCTCGCGAAATACCAGCATGGCCTGCGTAGGTAGCCTGGACTATCGCTGATGTTTCCGGAAACTCCAGCACGCCGCCGGCAAAAAAATTAACTAAATGCGACTCAGATCTACCGATAAGTTGTGGTGCTGCAGCCGTGCCGGTAACGATACCTTGCGTGACAAGCGAGTCGCCGATAACTAACGTTTTTAATCGCAGATTAGCACCCCCACTACCAACACTACTCCAACTGCTGCCATTTGATACCGACAATACCCCGCCAACCTGAGCAACCCCAACACCAAAAACAGCCGCTGCCGGGCGCTTATCAAGAGCGCTATACGTCCGGACTTTAGTCGGGTTGTCTTCGTTAATCGTTACGCCAGAACTGCCCCCTGGATCAGTATCGCTCGCCTGCAAAAACGGGTCGGCAAACAGCGCGGTGCGGGTAGCTGCATCGACATCAACGGACTGCCATGCGGTAGTAAACACCACGCCTACGCGGACATGCTCAGACTGTTGTGATGATGGGTTAACGCGTGCGTAGACGATAGCCATAATAATTAACCTATGCGCTCAGATGTGTTGCTCATGATGACGATTTTGCTTTCGCCATCGCCAAACCCGACCGGCTCTGTAACAAATGCCTGCGACATCATGTACACCGCGCCATCTGTTAACCGGATTGTAATGTCCTCGTTTTCAATAGCGTTGATCGCATCCATATCGACACCGGCTTGCAGATTGATATTTAGCTCTAACTTTGATGGCATTGACGATGTCAGGTAGCCGCCGTCTTCCGGCAGCCTGCCCGGTTTGTGGTCGCGTTTTAGGCCGCTGGGCGTAAATGTGCCAGGGCTTGCAGCCAATGGCAGCTTACCCAGCGAGGGCACCGACACGGTGCGGATGTTGTTTAATTGAGCCATGTGTAAATCCCCTTAAAATCGTCTTTAAACAGCTTTCAAAAACTGCGCGCGGCCAGCCAAGATGTAGAACGGTGACAGCAGCACCGGTGTATCTATATAGTTAAACCGGCTGGGGTTGAGCGGGTCTTGCTCCACGATCAGCGTCGATTTGTAATACGCGTAGTTCTGCACCCAGCCGAATTCCTGCAGCAGTTTGTGCTGGTACAGGCTCAGCAAAAATGCGCGCACCGAGTCTTCGGTGGTGATGCGCAGGCCGGGCCGGTAACCCTCATTGGTTTTGGCCGCTGCCGTACCGACAAACTTTTTGATGGCGCCGATGCGTTGTTCATAGCGGATGCGCTCCAGCACTTCCGGGGCGTTAACATCCAGATACGCGTCGTCAGCGCTGCCGTCCGGTCTAAACTGGTGCATGGTGATCAAGCGTTTAATGCTGCATGAGCCATCCTTGTTAACCTGCAACACGCTCATGCCCTTAAATAACAGGCTGTTGGCATTGGTCCAGGTGTGATAGCTGACGCCGATCATGCCGGTCAACTGGATGCCTTCCAGCGATTCCACCGGGCTGTTGTACAGCTTTGGCGCAGCGGCGGCGGCGACAATGGCAGCGGCTTCCCAGGTGCTGGTTGGATTTATTTCCAGCGACAGATCAACGATATGCTCGTAGTTTTTGGTGACGCCGAAGGCAGCAGCGGCGTTGTAGTCGCCACGGTGCGCGGTAAAGGCCCTAAAGCCCGCTTGCACAGGCGGCTGGTAACGGCGCTGGCTTTCGGTGTGCCAGGCGGCCAGTGTGGCGGCGTCATTAATGCCCAGGGCGACGTAACGATACCAACGGCTAGTGCCTAAGATGGCTTCCAGGTTGCCCGGTGCCGGGTCGCCGGTGCCGCCGGACATCAAAGCAAACGTTAAGCCCAGATTCGTTGGCAGCGTCTCATTGTATAAATTGAGGCGGATGTCGATGTTGTTGCCGCAAGTGCCTTTGTGACGGGCAGTGAGTGTTACCACTACGCCAGTGGCTGACGCTGTCACCGGAATTTCAATATCAGTAATGGCCGCAGCAATGGCCGTGGCAATTTGTGCCAGGGTCATGCTGGCGGTAATGCCTACGCTGACCAGCTTGCCGGCAATGTACAGCGCCAAGGTGCCTGCTACGGTGGCCACACCCGTCACCGTGATAGTGCCTGTGGCGGCAACCCCCGCAACATTGTCAGCATACGGCAAAATATAAACATCCAGCGTTGGGTCGATTGCCCGGTACCGCGCGGCCATTTGTGCCAGCATAGAGCCCGCACCCGCTTTGGTTTTAGCATCCGATACACTGGATATAGGCAACACCTCACCAGTCGGCGCGGTGCCTGTGGGTAGTTTTTGGCCGACTAGCAATACCGCTGGGATGTCTTGGCCTAGACCGGCTTGTGAGCCGTCGATCTCGATGTAAACACTGGGATAACGCAGCGCCTGCGTGATGTTATTAAACGATATAGTCATAATTTATCTCCGGTGTAAACCAGCTCGCTAAACGGGACTGGGTCTAGTAAATAATTGGTAATCAGGGCGTCAAACTCGTAATGGTCAGCCCAGTACATGTCCCCAGCAGTTACATCTAACACCTTGCCGCCTTTAAACTTGATGGGGCGGACATCGGTCTCAACCTCCCATCCCTGCAGCAACTTACGGACGGCATGTCGATAAGCAAGCATGATGTCGTCGGTTTCGCCGGGGTAATGGCTGTGGGCGTTTCCTATGGCAATCACTACGTCAAAGCCCAATGTTAAATTGGATGCCCGCTCACCGGCATCTGTCTCTTTATCAGTACTGCGCACCACCCAAGCTGCAGGCAGTGGCAATGCTTCTGGTTCGATTTTTGCGTACTCTGCCGCGCCATCAACCTTCCTAAACCACAAGCGGGCAAACCCGACCGGCTTAGGCATTAAATGCTGGATGAGTGGGGTTAAAGAAATCACTACCAGTCGCTCGCCGTATCGGCACTGCTGTAACGGCGCGGGCTGCTACTCATTAACACCAAATCCTCGGAGATAACCGGGTCAGTGGGTAATGCGGGTGCAGGCGGGATTAAATTTATTTTCCCTTCGGCATGGCTTTTTAAAGTGTCGATCACGCTCTTATACGCATTGCTGACATCATCAGTCATGCGCGTAGCACCTTGTAGGTAATACAGCGCGACCGTTGAGGCAAGCCGGGCCAGCAGTGTGGTTTGCACGGTGGCTGGTATGCCGTAACTTAAAAGCAAGGCCTCGGCATCTGCCAAGGCTTTGTCTATTGCATCCAACGCCAGGGCTAGCGCTGTTTGTTCGTCAGCGGTATAGCCCGTTATATCGCCGCCCTCAATGGCAATGCGCATGGCCTCATCCGGCGGCATGGCTATATCAGCCGGTACCGCCAATTGCGCCAGGCGCATGGCATTACTGCGAGCTAATAAATCGGCGCGGGTTGCAAACGGCATTACTCGCCCGCCTCGGTACGGATGTCAGCCCAAACCAAATCGCGTAGGCCGGAGGACACGGTTTTACCGATGATCTCCTCTAGTGGTCTGGTAGCTGGGCGGCCATCTTTTAGCCAGTTTGCCGGGATGTCTTTATCCAGCGTGGCAACAGCCGCTTTAACAGCCTGATATAACTCGTCGGCCTGTGGCTGGTCGGCAGGTGCCGCGACAGCTTCGACCAGATCAATAGGCGCAGCCTCAGCAATGACTGCATCAACAACCGCCGGGGCATCGCCACTGCTATCCACTGTGGCTGATTCGGCACCAACTTCTTGTGCCAATGCCCCATCCGCATTTTCCGAGGGTGGGTTATTCAATAGGTCTGCCGACACGTCGTCTAAATTGGGCTTTAATACCCATTCAAAACCTTCTGGCGCCTGCCCAGACTGATAGTTATAGCTATTACCATCAGCTGATGTTGCCGGCGACAATTCAGTTTCAACCGCCACTGCTTCAATTTCTGTCGGGGCACTTTCGCTTACCTCTAAATACGGATCTTGCTCAATCGCAGCACGGTCAGCGGCGTCGACATCGATTGCTGTCCAGTCAGCGCCAAACTCCAGCCCGGCACGGTAGCGACTCTCTAACTGAGAGCGTGGATTAACTCTTACGTAAATAGCCATGGTTAATCCTTATGCGATGTATGGAGTGACTAACAGCTCAACACGTTTGTAATTCGTATTGCTCTCACCACTAGCCAGCGTCTCTTTTAATAACAACGCCTCAGCTGCGACCCGGTTACTCGGTCCGCAAACCAACAAATTAGGGATAGTGCCCAACTTGATGCCGCCGTCACCGGTTTGAGACAACATGCTGTTATAAAGCAGGTCAAAATTAGCGGCGGTTAGGGCGATTTTGCTACCGTAGCAACACTGCCAAAATCCATACGCTGCATTGCCGCGCCATCTGCCACCAAAACTAAACACGTCGTTTTCAAATACACCAGTGGCGTTTGCTGTGGTCTGTGACTCCAACTTTGCTGCCAGCCGCTCTTGTAAAATCAATGCCGGAGCATTAGGCGCAAATAAATACCACTCGGCCAGCGCACCTGCTTGCACGTTTGATTTGGGAACTGCAACACCGGTGCCGTCGGTATTGGGATAAACCGGGTGATCTGTATCAAAAAAGAATTGATCGTCATAGCAGTTGGTTGACCAGCCCGCTGTTAATGCAGCAAAAATCAGCTCATCCTGCAGCCGGGTCGCGGCCTCGCCGTGGCCGTTGGCGACCATCGCATAATGCCCAAAATCATCGTCTTCAATTTCCGTACGTTGCACATCAATGGTGGCCTCGTATTTGTCATTGATAACGGTATAGGCTTTTTCAGCGACCGCTTTATGCAATCTGGCGCCGACCCATTTTCTAAACGATGGCCATTGGCTCAGCCAGGCATACGTATTAGATTTGCTGGTACTTTTCATCAACCGGGCAATCGCCTTCCAATTGCTGGGCGTATTGACCAGGCCTTTGTCAAAATTGGTTTGCAGCGATGTTTTTAAAGCATCGATCTGCGCTTGTGTTAATGCCATGTGCTGCTCCTATATGGATTGTTGGTTTAGCCAGCGTTTTTTTGCTGGGTTGCTAAAAACTCTTCCGCGGTTACGCCCAGTTTGGCGGCGATGTCGGCTTGCTCTTTTGATAGCGCAGCGGCGTTAGTCGTATGCTCATCGCCCGCTTGTTTGTTTAACAACGCCAGCGGGTTAACACTGCCCAGGTACTCGGTTAAATCAGCCAGGCTGCGTTTTTCAGCCCAGTCTTTAAGCGCTGGCGGCAAGCGGCCGTCGGTTAAAGCGGCTTTTACCAGATCGGCCTTTTGGGTTTGCTCAGCAGCCAACGCGGCCTGAGCTTTTTCGGCCTCAATCGCATCTACTCGGGTTTTAAGCGTGTCGCGCTCGGTGGTGAGTGCGGCCACCTGTGTTGACAGGCTGTCGCGCTCAATCGTCAGTGCAGTGACTTTAGTGGTTAAGCTATCGCGCTCGACAGTGAGTGCGGCTAATTGGGTTGGGTCTGGCATGTCAATCTCCGGGTTGGTAAGTGTGGGCAAAGAAAATCGTTTGGATAGCGCGGCAAGCGCAGGCTCGCTTAGGCTGTCTAGGCCGTCTAATGCAGGGGTATTGGTAAGTGTTACGGAGATAATCTCCAGCACCTCGCCGGTGCGCTCGTAATAATAAAAAACGGTGCTGATGTAACGATATTCTTTAGCAACGATGTGCCCTTTGGCCTTGCTAGTCCAGTCGACGCCGACGGCATATAGGCCTTTGCCCTCACGCCATTCCAAATCATGAAACCAGCCTGCGGCAATCACCGGCTGGCCATTCCATTCAGCGTGTAGGTTTTGGTGTTCGTAGTCGATCAAGGTGTCGTTTTGCACATCCGCCATGTGGGCAATAACCGCCGCTGCAATAGTGGCGTCTAATTGCCAGGCGTCGGCATCTTCCGGACGCCCGTCGGTTGCGCGAAATGGGCCAACCGGCAATAGGTGCGCTTCGGTAGGTACACCGTTACCAGCGGTAATTTCAAACGCCAATGCGGCAAGTTTGGGAGCGTGGGGTGTGGACATATCAGCCTCAAAAAATGTGTTGAGGTGATTGTCCGTTGATTGGGGAAAAACAATAATGCTGGAAACGTTTCCGGCGGGTGGGTAGAGCGATTGAAGCAGAGGCGATTTAAGGCGTTTTTTGGCTTAGCTATACAAAGGCTTAATTAAAAATCTTCAAACGCGTGGGCGGGTTTTCAAATGGCTTCTTAGCGGGGTTTGGAGTGTATTTTGATGGTGGTGTGTTGCGTAGGGTGGGCAACGCTGTATCTGCCCACCGTTTTATTTTGATTTATTCCGCGTGGGCACGAAAAGCGGTGCCCACCCTACGGGCTATTTAATGTTTTTACGGATTAGGTCAGCGGCTTTAATTAATGTGGCTGCGTGGATAGCCACTTGTGCTCCACGCCGCAAGTCATGCGCATATGCCTCTAGCAATGCTGCTAGTGCCTCCGCGTCGTTGCTATAGGTAAATAATTTATCGCCATGATCCATAGGCTCCCCAATCGCGCTTACCCGCATGCGCTGCCATGAGTCGTCAACAAGGTTAGCATCAACATCAAATGGCACGGGAATGTCATTAGCGTCAAAAATTGAAATCTCCCCCAGAATCCCCTCTCTGTCACATGTCCCAACGAGGACGATGCCATGCTCAATACATATCAATCTAATCGCATCAATCGCTAGTTGCAGTTGTTGTTTAGTTTTCATGCTCTCTCCAAATTTAAAAGTCAGTCTACTGATAATACTCGGCAAAAAAAAGCCCCGTCTCGAGGGGCTAGTCGGTCATTGCGCCGATGAGGATGCACCGGGGTGACTGCGGGTATTTTTCGTCTCAACTCACCGCCCGCTGGAGCCGTCCAGGGTTATTGCTGGATTTGTTCGTTGCTCCAGAGCAGCTCCATTTTTTGTGTGGTGCGGCGTAACTCGATGAGTACCGCGCGGCGCAAATAGGGCTTGGCTTGGGTAGAGGTAGCGCGCCACAGGTCCAGCAGGTCGGCTAGTTGCTCGATGGTTTGTTCGATTTCGTGCTCGTGTGTTTGTGTTGTCATTGCAGCTCTCCAAATAAATCGCTTTGTTGCCAGTTGACGCCCTCACTACGGATGTTGGTGATTTGGCGGCTGGATAGTTTGTAAATGCGGGCCTGCTGGGCGATGCTCTCCCGATGGGCGTTGTTGATAATGCAGGCATTGCGAGCTTTAGCCATCAGCTTGTCGGCTTTGGGACACCACAGGCGGTTATTGCTGTCAAGGTGCGGCTGCAGTACCTGCCTAAGTCTTTTTAGCTCATCCTCATCCAGACCCAGCGCCCTGGGTTTATGCAGTGGGATATGGATATTTACCCCGCCGTGATCCTGCAGCCATTCGCTGGCACGGGCATAGCCCAGCGCCCTGACGATTGCTCGCAAAATGGGGGGCAGCGAATCTAACAGGTCAGGGTCAACCTCCGGAAACACCTCAGTTACAGCCGGTACCCGCGCTTTAGCAATCTGCCTGGGCGCTGGTATCAACACATAACGCTGAGCTGATAAATAGGGCTCAAGGGCATCGATTAACCGCGCGGCCTCTTTTGTACTCAGGCTGATCCGTAAATGTGCCTGCTCATCATCATGAGGTGGTATGTAAACCCAGCCGCCGCCGTAGGCTCGCAGCCAGTCTCTGGCCCCAGACTCACCCAGGGCTAAAACTATCGCGCGCAACACAGGCCGCAACGTGGTTGGCAAATCATCAGAGACGACAGGCGTTTTCATGGTGTTACCGCCCCAGCCAGGCTTTTAGCGCCTCTATGATGGCTTGCCGCTCAGCATCGGTCAGGCTGTCCAGGTCGGGTACGTTGTGAGCGGTTTGCCGGGCGCAAAAGGCCAGCAAGGCTTGCCGGCTGGCGTTATCAATTTTGCCCGCTTGCCCCAGACGCCCCCACAGCTTGACCAGCAGCGCTATTTGCGGCGATACCGCTTTAGGCTTGGTCGATGTATTGCCGCCCCGATAAAACGCTTTGTGCCGTGGCCAGCCGCGTTGCACGTAGTCATCCAGCACCGCGCCCAGTTGCGTTAGGTTGAGGCTACTGGCAGTAATGCGGCCTGCAACCTCAATTGCACCATGCCGGGCTAACAGCGCGCGGTGTATCTCATCATCCCAGCCAGACAGGTTTTTCTCTGCCCAGCCTTTGGCGATGCCTACTAGCTGACGATAATGACGGATTAGATCAGCCATGGCCGTTACTCAGCAGTAGCCGCTGTGGGCTGCGCAAAATCAAATTCAAAATCGGCGGGAAATTCGGCAGCTGAAATAGACAGCGGCAAGCTGATTTTTACTCCGGCAGCGCTGGTGTAAAACGCCTCAATAAACCAGCACGAGCGGCTGGGTTTGTACGATTTTAAAATGATGTCCACACCGTCTTTAAACTCGGCGCTGTTAAATTCGTCGGCCATTTTTTGCAGCTCAATCACCCGGCTGGCCCGCAGGTTGCCTTTGGCGTCTTTTTTCAACAGCCTGAAAATGGTGTTAACCAATTTTGCTGAGTCAGCATCTTTAGCCAGCGACTTTATAAACTCGTTGACCTTTTGCACGCCGCTATGGCAGGTATCGTCCCAGCTGTCATTAACGCGATAGCCGATGGTAATGCTGTGCTGGTCGTCGCTAAAGGTGTGAGTTTGCTGGGCGTCTTTGATGTTGTACACACTGGCTTTTAGCGTCAGCACATCGCGAAACAGGTTAAAGATATGCGCTTTAACATCGGTTAAGTCGTCGCTGGTTTTGCGTAGCAGGGCGACTGCTTGGGGCACTGTGTCAGCAACGATGGTTTTATAGGCGTTACGATCGTTGGCTTTTTGGTTAAGCTTCTTCGCCAGCAAATCTTGCAATTGTTGCTCGGTTAAATCGTCAGGGTTGATAGTTGTTGCAGTCATTGTTGTTACTCCGTTGTGGTTGATTGATTGGTTTTTTTAACATTGCCCCGCCAGCCGTCGGGCGGTTTGCTGGCGGCTTTTTGCTGCAGCTCGGCAACGGCTACCAGCCCGCCGCCGACGTTGCTTTTGTTGCGTTTTTGCTCGATGGCGTCTTGCTCTAATTTTGCGGCCGCTTGCTCACCGCGCCCGGCAATCATGCTCAGCAGATAGCCATTGCTCTTGAGCGGTAGCACTAGCGTTGGCGGGCGGTTAACGACTAACTTCATCATTTCGGCTTCCCACATCGTCAGCGGCGCGGCATAGGTGATGCCTTTACGCTTTACCTGGGCGGCTTTCATCATCGGCACTAATTCAGCAGTTAACACTACCCGACGGCTCCAACGCAGCTCTTGTTTCAGCGGTTTAAACAGCTCCAAATATCGTAGCAATGCACCGATGACAGAGTTGGGTAAGCTGTTTAGCAGGGCCGTCCATTCATTGCCCGCCAGCAATTCCATGCCCAGGATGATGTCGATATCCTTGTTGCAATACGGACAGGGGATGGTGCAGGCGTTGGTCATAGCGTGCAGACTGCTAATGCCTGCGGCGCAGTCCCCTCTAGCCAGCAGTAAATAACCACCGCCAGCGTGATGGATAGCACCACCAGCCCGATGTGGGCAATCCGCAAACGCCATTGTGCCCAGTGCAGCTCCCACATCTGTTTGTTGATATATTTGTGGGTAGCATCCAGACGCCTACGTAGCTGGTCGATCGTGTAATCAGCGGGTTTTTTATGGGTAAACATGATGATCTCCTAGTGGCGCAGTGTTGAGTGCTCAATAGTTGCCGCCGCCTGGCTTATTTCATTGAGCCGGGCGAGAATGTGCTCCGCTATTTCCGTGCCGATAGTAGTGGCGATAGTAGTGGTATTTCCCGACAGCATTTGCTCAGCAGTATGAACGGCGTGGGCCTTAACCAAAACGCCCTTGTCGTTGTCTTCTAATGTGATTGTAAAAATGCTCATCTCGCCCCCTATTTAGCCAGCGCTTGTAAACTCATGCCCTTAACGGCGACAAAATCGACCATCCCTACTGACAGCTCCCGGCCCTGCCTAAGCTGTTTAACTGCTGAGATAAGCCCCTCGACCAACATCCGCGCCGAGCCTTTGCTGTAAGCATACAGTCGGGCAATGACATCGTCGGGTACCTCCTCGGTACCAAAGGCTGTCTGCACTAATGCTGCGGCGTCCTCAATAGTGATCTGCTTGACGGTCTCCGGCCAAAACAGAGTGCGGCTGCGGATTTGGTCAAATTGGCCCTGGGCGGGTTTGATGATGCCGGACAGCGTCTCGGTACCGCACAGCGTTACGCCGATGTTGGCAATGTCGCGTACCCGCCGGATAGTATCCAGCACATGCGGGGTGAGCGTTTCGGCCTCATCAACAATCAACAGGCTATCGGTATTGGCCAAGCTGTTAATGATCATCCTAAATTTGTCATCAATTGAGCCTTTGCTATCGGCACCGGTTACCAAGCGCGCCAATTGCTTAATCAGCGCCTGCATGGTCATGGTTGGCGTAGCTTCAATTAAGTACGTGTTGGGCGTGTTGCGTTGGTAATGGCGTGCCGCAAAGGTTTTGCCGGTGCCCACGTAAGCCGACAATATTGAAAAGTTGCGATTGCGCCGGGCCATTTGAAATGCCGTAGTCGCCAGCCTAAACACGCTGGTTTCAACGGCGGTTACTGCATCAGTCTCGGCCTCTTCGGCGTGTTGCATAGCGCTGACTACACTCACCAAGAGCTTGCCCGGCGAGGTGGCATAACTGCCCTTGATGATCTGGTTAAGGCTGCTGGCAGAGACGCGAGACAGCCGGGCCAGCGCCGCTTGCGTGTAGCTGTGCTCAGCCAGCCAAGTTTTAATCTGCTCAATCAGCGCGATGTCATCTGCGCTGTAGTGCTCCGGGTAGGTGTTAGCTGTGCTCATAACGTCACCACGCCCATGTCATCAGCCAGTGACGCCAAATAGACTGCGGTTTGCTCTTTAAACTCAGCAACAGTGCGGGCGGTATGAGTTGCTAAAAAGTCCTGCTCCAAGCGCTTAAAAAACCGCTCGAGAAGACCCATTGCAATGCGTCGAGCGGGCGCAATCATGGTGGATCTATCTGGCCCGCTTTGTACGTCGGCAAATAACAGCTCCCTGGTCTCTGCATTAACGCTAACTATCAAATACAGCAGGCTGGCGTCCGCTATGCCCGTCAAATATTGCCGGGGGATAATCATTTGGTCAATCGCTTGGGTGGTGTTCATGGGGTTATCCTCAGTTGTTTAAAAAATCATCAAGACTGAAATCAGTCGGTTGGTTAGGTAGTTCAGGTGTAGCGGGTTGCATCAGCGATTGCGCGTTATCGACGACTGAGTCGACATCGATCACCAGACCGGCGCGGGCGTTGAGTTCGTCCAGCTTTTTCTGGATGCGTTTTTGTTGCCCGGCTACCCGCTCTTCGCGTTTTTCTTCCAATCGGTTTGGCGCAATCACATCGATGGCGTTAACCAGCACGGCATCACAGATCCAGCGGCCGTCATCGGTACGGATGATAGCGACGCGGTCATCCATCAGGTCATACTCCAGCACCACCTTTTGCTTGTTGTAAGCATGTAAGTCGGGGTGTTTATAAACGCGCTTGCCTTGGGTAATGCTGGCCCGCTGCACCGTTAACACCACTGATTGGCGCTTCATCTCAATCTCGCTGCTGACTGGTGGCAGTGGTGCCAGCTCCGCCCACAATGAGGCTTTGCTGACATGCTTGTTTTCCGGATGTGGCCGGTTAGCGTAGCGAGCAATCCAGGCATTAAACGCATCGGTAAATTCAGCCAGAGTGGGCGGGATCAGCTTGCCGCTCTTAACGTCCTTGGCTGTTTGGGCGCGGGCCTCGTCAGACATGTCGTCACCGCAGTAAAACGCCGGTCGCCACACCTTCAAAAAGTCACGCTTAACTTCCACAAAAAACCGCTCTATCCAGCCTTTGCCGTGCGGGTTACCGGGTATGGCGTGGATTACCGTGATGTTATGGCGAGCATAAAAGCCGGTCATTTCATCGCTCATCAGTTTGTTTTTATGGCCTGAGCCGTTATCCACGTATAAAAACAGCGGTACATGGTTCCAGCGGGCGAAAGCCTCAGCCCACATGTTTTGCACGGCCACGGTGCCCTCGTGCTCATCTGCTCGCCAGCCCACCGGCACCCGGCTGCGCAAATCAATCGAGCAAGTCAGCTCAGGCCGCCAAGGCCAATGGCCGTCGCGTGGGTTGGCTAGCAAGATGTCCGCGCAGTAACCGTCCGCGACATAGACATCGCCGGGTAAGGCGTTATCTGTGCAGCGGCGGATGTATTGCTTTTCTGTCAGCCTATAAAGGTTTTTACCTATCCGCGCCGGGCTGTTGCGGCCCAGCATGGCCGGGACGCTGCTTAAGTAGCCGCGCACTTGCTCATAAGTGCAGGCATGCTTGTCAACCTCGGTTAACAGCCGATGCACTACCGACATTTCCGGCTTGCTTGGCGCGTTGTAATACTCCAATGCTGGGCCCCACCAAGCAGGTGTTTCTTTCAGCACTTTGCCCTTGTGTTCATCTAACAGTTCAACTTTACCGCCGCCCAATTTAACCACCCGGCGCCACTCGAATAATGCCGAGCGATTTGGGTAGTCTCGGTTAGATTTGGCTGCTGCTTTCAATGCCGTTTGCAAATGGGTATTTAACGCGCCTATCTCTGCTTTATTAAGCAAGGTGGCGATGGCTTTGTTAGTGCTAAACCCTTCGTTTTCCATAGCAATAATGGCGTCGCATATATCCATGCGCGCCACGGCAATGGCGCGCTGTTTATGGCTGGCCTCATTCCAGGGGTTGCGCTGACGTAGCGCAATCACCTGAGCAGTTGGCCTGACGGCAACGCTTGTTTTATCCACGCGCTGTAATAATGTGTTGGCTCTCATGACTCATCCTTAACCTGCTATTTACGTGGGCGGCCCGGCCCTTTAGGTTGGCTGTCAATGCGCGTTTGCACACGCGTGGCTTTGGCAGTCTCGTGTTTGCGCTCAATCATCGGGTATTCCAACAACCAGCTGGTGGCTTCGTCATCGGTCAAAATGTGCTTAATGGTGATTGAGTTGGGCATATCGTCAGGCATATAAACGCTGCGCCTGACCTTATCCAGCATGTCAGCGGCGCGGGCGGCGACCACATGCGCCGTTATCCAGATCTGCTCTGTGCGCAACCGCCATTCGGGTTCGTTAATGTTTTCTTTTTCAGCGTCTTCAAACATCGCCCAAATGCTGTTTAAAGCCAATTCACACTCGGCTTGATACGCTAGGCACTCTTCGCGGACATGGTGGGTTTGCGGTAAAAACTGATAGGCTTTTTTAACGGTCAGGTTGGCGATGATTGAATCTTTATGCTCAAGGTCTGACTTTAAGACTTTGACAGTTTTAGATTCTGAGTTGGTCATATCGTCCAGGCGTTTGTCCCGATCACGAATAGCGGCTTTTAACTCTGATACAGACATGCATTCAATCTCGTCTAAAGCCACACCAAACGGGCTGCCTCCCTCTTCTAGCAAGGTAAGATCGTCTTCATCTAAGATAAGCAATTCCAAAAATTTGCAGGCACTTTCATTACTAGCTGCCAACTGTCCCAATTTGGGACGGTTTGAAAACTTCTTTGCTGTTTGCATAAATCGGTAAGCTGATGTCCTGCTAAACCCTAATAATTTGGCTCGCTCTTCAAACTGCCCCCGCGGCGCCAACTCTTTTATCAACAGCAAGCGCTTGCCCAGCTCAATACAGGCTTCAGCTGTGCGACGCTGATACATCCTTACTTCGTCTTCTAGCGCGCCCAGCGTTACTTCACCTTCGTAACCTAGGTCTTTAGCTAATGCGATTACTTGGTTGCTTGGCTCTTCTGGCAGTTCGCCAGTGATGACTAAATCTTTCATGCTGCCTCTCCCATTTTTTTATCTGCAGTTCTTTGGTTTTTTAACTTCCATCCTTTTTTGTAAGCTCTGCTCGCTTTCATACGAGCTCGTTGAGCCGCCGTCGTTTTGTTTTTATCGATCTCGGCCAACTCGTAGTAGTGGGCCGCCCTATGAAACGACCAAAACTCATCGCCCCCTTCCGGAGCGCGTCTCATCAGGTCTTGACAAAATTCTTTTTGGGTACGGTTATCAGGTTCGGTTGCCTTTGTTGTGCTCATGCTGATTCCTCCTCAACGATTTTGTTTAATTTCTGGGCTATCTCCAGTCCCTGACCAAAGTGCGCGCGGCTAGTGCCTCTCAGTACATTTGATGCATTTCTATAGCCGTAACCCTCGGACTCGCTCCATTTACGTAAGTTAGTGTTGCGCTTGTGCAGGGCGTGAAGCACTGCATTTCTATCGACTGCTGCTGACATGTGATAATCTCCGTTGTGTGATTCAGTGGCGTTCATTATGGTAACAATTTTGTTACCTGTCAATATCATTTGGAGAATATTTAGTGACTATCGGCGACAGACTAAAAGAAGAGCGTGAGCGGCTGAAGTTAAGCCAGACATCAATGGGCGAGGCCGCAGAAACAACAAAGAAGACCCAAATCGATTATGAAAAAAACAACACGCCACCTAAGGCCAACTATCTAGCTAAAGTGGCTATATTGGGTGTCGATGTGGGCTACGTTGTTACAGGTGTTCGAGCTGAAAACGTCGCCCACACCCCAACGGAACTGGGCTATTTGCGACAGTGTCGATTATTGGCGACTAAGGGCCTGGAAGGGGAAGGGTTAAAGGGGCTGGTGTTTTTACGTGAGTCAAACGGCATATCGATTGATGACATGCCCAACGCCTACCAGCAGACGGTCCAGCAGGTCAGCATGATAGCGGGGACATATACCGTGCATGAGCATGGGCCGGGCTATAATGACGGCTCTGAAATTAACGGGAAAAACAAATGAAACAACATTTGATAGGCTATTTTTTTGCGCTGTGCATTGGTTTTACTGGCGGCTATTGGTTTAAAACAGATGTGCCTATGGAAACCCAAACTGTACCAGAACCCATTGCCCAAGCGCAGGAGCCCACACCTGAGCCACAAAGCTCGACCCATGATGACTATCAAGTGCCAAGTGAGCCTGCACCAGTAGCAGCGGCTCCAGATTTTAAATTTCAGTCGCTAAACGATGCCATTGATACCGCTAAACCATTCATGGCTGACACGCAGGGTGCAGATGTAACCAAAGGCGCCGCTATTCTTGCAGTTTGGGGGGCGACGAATATGAGTTGGAAAGATCTGCAGGCTATCCCGCTTGGAAAATATGGTTTGGTGATGAAAGACTCGGCGTCTCAGATGGGGAAGCGCTTATGTGTAAATGGGCAGGTTATTGAAATACAACTAGATAGCACAGTCTCACAAAAAATTTATCTAGGCGGGATGTTTGCTGATTCGGGGAATCTATATCGTTTTATTGCTGTAGGTTCAACTGGAGAGATCGTTGCTAATAGCCGCGCCAATTTTTGTGGCATCGTTACGGGTCAACAACACTATGAAAATAGCATGGGCGGCGTAGCTCATGCCGTGCATTTAGTGGGGATGTTTGATTTACCCAAGAATAATAAGAAATAGCCCGGTTTGGTATTGAGGCCCCCAACGGCTATACCGTAGGGGTTTATGCGGGTGGCCATATCGTTTTGCACATGCGTCCGGCTGCAAATACAAAAACCGGCACGATGCAGCGCGCCGACATCAATCCTTTTACACGATAAATTATTTTGTTTTGTATATACAAAACAAAATAATGCTGTATAATTTTAACCACTGGAGCAGATAAGCCCAGTCCGACCCGGCGGCACTGGGTAGATCACGAATAGATAGGTGATTATCATGACAACAAAATATTTTTATGCAGTTCAATTCATGTCTGGAAGAAATACTACAACTGGCCAACCAAACGCTAAAACAGGTTATTACAGCAATGCTGTAGGTGTTAATTGTTTCAAAACTTCAGCAGAACGTGATGAATGGGTTTCTAACGGAGAAAGCACCTCAGCTATGCGCGGCAATTGCCGCGAGTCGGTATCAAAAAAAGAGCTTCGTGATTTGTGCCTGGGATCAAGTATTATTGAATTTAATGAAATGCTGGAAAATATCCAGTTTCAGGCTGATAACGACATTTAACTAGCTACGCCGCCCTACCAGGGCGGCTCTTTAAATCTCGAAATGATAGGGTATAAAAATGAAAATAATATTTTCAACTAAAAAACTCTGCGCACCTTCACATGCTGTGTGTATTGACCCAAAAAAAGACATCAATTATTTTGATACGCTCTGCTTGTTTTGCGCTGACAACGATGTAGATTTAAGTGCAGTTACTGACGTAGAGTTTGAGGCATTAGCTGATGAGCTATCTCAGTTTGGGCTGGGATGGGATGGCCCACTTGAGCCATTTTGGTTTTGGATTGAATGATGATCCGTCCCGAAACCCACCTAAGAGCCGCCATGCGGATCTTTTTAAATCTCGATCTGATAGGAGATGTTATGACAAATTTAGAAATAATTGCACTAGCATACAGTCAATTTAATTCATGCGATTACGGTGAATGCGAAAAAACGCTAAATCGTATCAAACGCTGCTTTGCCCTTGAACATGATGAGTACAGGTTGGCTATGAAGGCGGAGTTAACCCAACCCAGCAGAGATCTGGCTGAAAAATTAATAGCTGAAGGCAAAGGGGAGCTGGTGGGCGACGCTTCATACAGGGTGAGCGAAGGCTATCTAAAGTATGACATTCAGGTAACGATAAATTTCATATCATTAGATCCCTATTTCATCCATCAGTTTGATGACGATGACGATGACGACGTGCCTGTTTATTTTTGCGGTCGCGTCAATCTCGACGTAGATGGCATTAGCTCTATATCTGCAAATGGCGGCGTGCAAACCGCTGTTATGCGAAAAGAGCTAAAAAACCTAATAAAAAAATGGTTAAATTCAGAATTCGGAAAAGTTACGGATTACGACTGGATATGCCATGAATAAGTTAAGGCCCACTGAACACCTAAGAGCCGCCATGCGGCTATACCCCGATACCAGCCGCATGGTTGACGAGTTCCGCGCCGACAAAGGCCATGGCCTGCCGGATTGGCCCGCTTGGTGCTTTATGCCGATGGCTGGCTGGTATGCAGTTGTCAGCCAAGCCAATATGGATAAATTGTTACCAGGAAGACGCCTACCTCCGCATTTGATTACCGATGTTGGCAGATTAGCAGCTATAGGCACCTGGCGTTACAGCCAAGGCGTTTACCGGCTAGACGCTGATTTGCAAGCAGCAATTGCCGACACCATCATCGTTGGCGATATCCCCTCTGAGGTGCTATTTCGACTGCCAGAATGGTGCGTGTATATCGAGACACCAGGACGCACATGGTGCGGCGATACGCTCCACGGATTTTGGTGCCACCTGGAGTTTGATGTTAATGCTCACCGCAACGAATTGCGGTTATTGCTGGATACAGAGCAAAGCCTGATCCCGGTGCCGGTACATATCGGCCCGTGGACCGTGACAGAGGCGATCGACCGGATGGCCTCGGAAGCGGCCAAACAGGCGGGCCTAGCTAATTTGCTCTTTGATAAAAATCCGGAGCAGGTGCAGCAGCTGGCCGCAGACATCAACCCGCTGATCTCTATGCTGCTGTATCTGTGCTCTGATGAGCCGGATATTGATGATGCCAGAGTGCCGGGATCATCCCCGAGCAGGCCAAAACCCGTTAAAACCAAAAAAGGCTGGCGACTGTTTCCGGCTGACAAGCCGCGCATTTGGACAGTCGGTGGCAAAATCGGCGCGCAGTTACGGCAGTCTCAGGCAGATCTAGCCGAGCAAACCGGCCGTAGCGTTAAAGCGCACTTGCGGCGCGGGCATTGGCATGGGTTTTGGAAGGGGCCGCACGAGGGGGAGCGTAAGTTTTTTTATCGGTGGATGATGCCGATGATTGTTGGAGGTGGGCGTGATGGATAAATTAACCGGCAGGCTCGGCAATAAAAATGCTGAAAAATCTGCTGATACGCGAGCGGCTGCAGTGATATTACTGCGCTGCAAGCCTGCTGATAAAGCGCGGTGGCAGGCGACGGCTGATGCAGCGGCTATGCCGCTGAGCCGGTGGATTATTAGCCGGTTGGGGTAAATCAAAATGGTGGGCACAAACAGCGGTGCCCACCATAAGTTACGACCATTGCGAGCATATACTCGCAATGGTCAACTCAACAACCACGCAACAACGCTAATCACCGCCAACGCGATTAAAATCGACCTCATGTTAATCATCAATCTTTGATCCCCACGCCTAGCCCACCCGCGACAGATGACGCAATAAACATCAACTGCGAGCTGTCTTTTGTGCCCCAGGTGTAAATTAATCCGATAACCCCAGCTACTAGCCAGATCGCGCCGCGTTTGGTGGAATTTTGGCTCCAGTCAATACCCAATTTACCCATGTTAAACCCCCAATAAGTAGTGTGCGATTAGCAGCGTAAAGACGAGGTCTTGCGCAACGCCGTAGATTACCTCGCTGCGTGACCAGGTATCAGATACCAAGCCGGGGATGCTGAATTTTGTCTCTTGTGCCAGCCAGATGGATACCGGCCAAAACAGGGACAAAAACACGATGCCGACGGTAACTTCGATGGGGTTAAACGCCCAGGCCAGCGGCCCGAGTGTTGGTGCCCACCAATAAACGCCCCGGATGATTAAGGCGGCAATGTTGTAGCGCCTGACGTTGTCGGCTAATGAGCGCCCCTGGGTGGGGTAGTTAAACGCCACTATTTTTTCGGCTAGCCAGGCGATGCCGTTATTGCGGCCCTCTGCGCCGACAAAGTCGCGGCCGTCGATTAAACCGCCTATCCAGTCCCCCCAGCCCCATGACTCCCCGGCAATGTACCCGATGGCCACCGCCAAACCCAGGTATGGGTTATCGGTAATAACGCCAAACAGCAGGCCGAGTAACACACCTGCCACTTTAGCCATCCAGCTCCAGGTGCCGCGCAATCTATTTAAAATAAACATCATTTAATTACCCCTTCTATTTTTAAAAAATTATCTAAATCCTGTAGCAATTTTTGCGACTCAACGACAGCATGCGTAATTTCTACACTGGCTCCGCAACGCTCTATTGCATAAGTAAGTTCCTGCGCTTGCTCAAGTAATTTATGTTTATTGATATCAATCAATTGCAACCTCCACAGTAGTAGTCTCTAAACGTTTGTTCGCGGGCCTCAGTCTCTGAGATGCCCGCTATTGTTTTAATGCCGACACGCTCGGTAAAGCGGTGGGCATCATCATGGGTTAAGCGTTGCTGGATTTTGTCCAGCCGCGCTTTTAGCCAGTCGCTATCTGTTATCTGTGTGGGCAGTGTTTGCATCTAAAAAACCGCAGCACTATGGGCTCCAAAATAATGCAGATAAAGATGAGCAACCGGGCTACTAACGCCACGCTGGCCAGAAACACAAAGGCCGCACTGATTTTTATCAGTAGGTTAGCTGCAGTCATTTTTAATATCTCTGCTATTGACCATATCGGTACTCCCAACAAATTGGCATGCCAAAACGATACGCCAACCCCCGCCTATTGCCCGCGCTGGAAACGTTTCCCGGCTGCTAAAACACCTCGCGCGCGCGTAACCTGCAAGCTCGTTTTGGGAGCTCGTTATGACACGCATTTATTTAGCCGGACCGATGTCGGGCCTGCCTGAGTTTAATTACCCGGCATTTAATGAAGCTGCGGCACAGTTGCGGGCGCGTGGCTTTGTTGTGGAAAACCCTGCGGAAAACCAACAACCGCCATGCGGCAGTTGGGAGGGCTATATGCGTCTGTCATTAACACAGATGCTGGCCTGTGATTGCGTGGTGTTGCTGCCGGGTTACCGTGCATCTAAAGGCGCCAGTGTTGAAAACCTGGTTGCCAGTTATTTAAAGATTCCGCGCTACTCCATTGAGGATGCCCTGCAGTTTGATTACAAGTTGCGGGACAGATGCGCCAAACAGGCAGAGGTTACAAAATGAATTTATTAGCGATTGTCGCCCTGTGTGGCGCGCTGCTGGGTGGCGGTTTTAGTTGGTTGGTGAGTGGCTGGATCAACAGCGTACAAATTTCCGCGATTAAAACAGAGCAAGCTGAAGATGCCGCGATTGCTTCGCAATTGTCGTTAGATCGTTTATCCGCCACGCAAGCCAAGGCCGATGGGCTATCGGCCCAGCTGGCAAAAACCGAATTTGAGTTAACCCAAACCACCCTGGAAAAATCCGATGCGCTTAAAAAAATTACTACCGGCCGCGCTTGCCTTAATAGCGCTACTGTCGGGCTGCTCAACCGCGCCCGCGAAACCACTACTACTGCCGTGCCCGAGCCCCCCGGCGCACCTGTTGCAGAAAGTACCGCCATTGCCACCGATACCGACGTCGCCGGATGGATTGCTGCCGCCCAAGGCAGTCACGAGACCTGCCGAGCCCGGCTGGACGCGCTAATCAATTTTTATACAGAGGATGGCCGCAAATGAGAGAGCAAGCACCGGTCGATAACGGCCAAATTATGCACAGCATCGGACAGCTGACCGGCGCAATACAGTCCATGCACCAGGGTTTAACAGCACGCATTGAGGATATTAAAGACGATATTCGGCGATTGGATAAAGCAAGCAATACGCGGATGGATCGAATTGAAACCAGTTTGGTCGGGAAAATACGTGACCTAGGCGTCAGCACTGACAAACGCATTGATGGTCTGGGTGAGCGGGTGACGTCGCTGGAAAAAGAAGATAAGGCGATGATCCGGGAGATTACTAAATACTCAGCCATGGGCGGCGGTGCCTCGGCAGCGCTGGTGGCGGGCGTGGTTGAGCTGCTGAAGCGTATCTAATGGCACATTCTCACGAGGTCCGCGCGCAACTCCGCAGGCTCTATATTGAGGGCATGCCGCTATCGGGTGCCGCTGTCAGCAGCGGTGTTAACTACGACAGCGCCCGTCAGTGGAAAGCCGCGGCTAAAGCCAAAGGCGACTGCTGGGATGCTGGGCGGGCCGCGTATCGCATCAGCGAGTCTGGCATTGATGATCTAAATAAGCAGCTGGTCGAGGATTTTGCCCGGCAGGTGATTACCACCACGCGCGAGCTGGAAACCGCCGCCATTCCGGCACAGGCCAAGGCGCAGTTGTTAGCGCAGTTGGCTGATGCTTATGCCAAGTTTAGCAAGGCTTTCAGCCGGGTTAATCCGCAGTTTAGCGGGCTATCTGTCGCATTGGATACATTAAAAACCATCGCCGATCATCTGGCTAAAAAAGACCCGGCGGCGCTGCGCGTGCTGCAAGAACATTTAGAGGATATTGGGGCGGTGCTGGGGAAGCGTTATGGTTGAGTATGTTGATCCTGCGATGGTCTGCTACATGGATATAGCACCAAAAAGAAGGCCAAAAATGAACTTATTAGAGGCGATGGTTTATGTGTCTGAGATGGCAGAAAAAACAGCATCACCCGAGAGATATGTGTGGTTGGCAAAATATTATCGGTTGCGCGCAAAAGAAAGTATGACTCCGAAAGTATATAGGGGTATGTCTCGATCCCAGATAGCGCTATATCAAGATATGCAATTACGGCCGAAACATTACACCAGCGAAAATCGCCCTAGTTGGATGACTGATTGGCAGTGGAGTGGATTGCGTTATGGCTGAGCCCATCGACATCCAAGACGTTCGCAGCTGGAAAGAGTTTGAAAAAGAACTTGCCATACTCGGCGAACAGATACGCAATCAGATCGAGCTGGAGTGCGAGGCGTTTGCAACTGACCCCGCCGAAAGCGCCCTTCGGCGTAACAAAGCCAAGGCTGACTACGGCTTCTTCTGCAAAACCTACTTTCCGCATTACGTACCCACGGCGCATTTCAGCCTGTTTCATCAATTCATTTTTGAGCGTTTCCCGGCGATTGTAGATGGTGCCGCCGACGGCCGCGAAGTACATCAAGCGCCGCGTGGCGAAGCTAAATCCACTTACGAAACCCAGCTCGGTTCGCTGTGGTGCATTGTCACCGGTCGCAAGCACATGATCGGCATCATCATGAACACCGAAGAGCAGGCTGCGGAGATGCTGGAAAGCATCAAAGCCGAGCTGGACACTAACCCGCGCTTGGCGATGGACTTTCCGGATGCCTGCGGTCGTGGCCGCGTGTGGCAAGCCACCACGGCCATCACCGCCAACAACATCAAAATCCGCATCGGCGGTACCGGCAAAAAAATCAGAGGGATGAAGCACGGCCCGCACCGGCCTGACTTGATCTTCCTAGACGATTTAGAAAACGATGAGAACGTTAAGGACAAAACCCAACGCGACAAGGTGCAGAAGTATGTGCTGAGCGCAGTGCTGGGCTTAGCCGGGCCGCAAGGCGGGATGGACGTGTTCTGGGTCGGTACCAGTTTGCATTACGACGCAGCTATCAATCGGGTGAGCCGTGCGCCGGGCTGGCGGCGTCGGGTGTTCAGGTCGATTATGACCTGGCCGGACAACATGGCGCTGTGGGAGCAATGGGAAGCCATCTATACCCGTAGTGGTGCTGATGATGAAAAGGAGGCGTTCGAGGCTGAGGCGCTGGCGTTTTATAAAAAGCATAAGTCCAAGATGGACGCAGGCGCTGAGTGCAGCTGGCCGGAGGTGCGGCCGCTGTACCGGTTGATGTGCATGCGCGCGGTCAATCACGATAGTTTTAGTCAAGAGCAGCAAAACGAGGCCGGCAATGATGAGAACGCGCCGTTTAAAACGCTACATTTTTGGGTAGATAAGCGCAAGGACTGGGTGTTTTTTGGCGCGCTTGATCCATCCCTGGGTAAGCAAGGCCCGCGCCGTGACCCGTCTGCGTTATTGGTGGGCGGGCTAAACCGAGAAACCATGGTGCTGGATGTAGTGGAGGCGGACATTTGCCGCCGGGTACCTGATTTAATCATCAGCCGCGCCATTGAGTTGCAAGCCGAATACCATTGCGTCGCCTGGGCAGTTGAGACGGTACAGTTTCAGGCATTTTTGTTTACCGAATTGGTCAAGCGCGCCGCGTTGGAAGGGATACCGTTTCCGGCAGTGCCAGTAGTGCCCAGTACCGATAAGGGTTTGCGCATTATCAGCCTGCAGCCGCATGTGGTTAACGGGTTAATCCGGCTGCATCGCAATCAATCAACGCTGATTGAGCAGCTGAAATTCTGGCCGGAAGCCGACCATGACGACGGCCCGGACGCGTTGGAGATGCTGTTTAAAATCTCCACCCAGTTTGGCGGCGAGTGGGAATACACATCTGCGGGTAATAGCCGCAACAAACGGCGTTCGACAAGTCGTCGAAGCACTTATGAAGAGGATTGGGATGATGAGTGATACCGCGTTTGATCTAAGTGAGTTCACCGATGACGAGCAGACCCATATATTGAAGCGATTGACAGAAGAAAAAGCAGAAATTTTAAGGCGGCGTGATACTGCCCAAAGAAGGCATACCGCGCACCTAAACAATGTCGCACTGTTGCGGATTGCGGCTGATTATTTGGATTGGCTGTATATCAATGGACGAGGTTCGACGTTCTCGACGTTTGTCGATGAGTTTGGTTATGACTCTCTATTAGCAAAGTCTGTTTTTTTTCAATCTAGCAAGTTATACGACGCAATGGACTCGATGGTGTTTCCGACTGACGCATTGTTCGGGGATGTCGATTACCCAAAGCCGCCATATGCAATGGAGACCGATGATGATTAGATCAGCTGAATTTACAGAAGGACAGGATGCCGCATTGTGCGGTTTAACCGACGCTGATTGCCCCTATCCTGAAGGCACGGATGAGGCAATGGATTGGGTTGATGGTTTATGTGATGAGGATTTTTTAAGTGATTAAACAAGCCAAGGCCGCTCTAGCCAAACTTACCCAGGTCAGCAAAAAAGGCCTGGAAACATTGCAAGCCGGTGCGCGCTCTACGCAAAGCACCGCTCTTAATTACATGAGCGTTACTACGCTTGACCCCACGCGACTAGCGGCGGCGTTTGCTCAGGCCGACCAGGGCTATATCACCGACCAGGCCACCTTATTTGAGTTGGTCGAAGAGCAAGACCCGCATATTTTTAGTGAGCTAGGCAAACGTCGGCGCGCGGTGACTGGGCTGGGTTGGCAACTGCACCCAATGGAGGATGCTAATCAATCCGAGCTCGACCGCACAAAAGAGCTGACCGATATGCTGGTTAAAATCCCAAGTTTTGAGGATGCCCAATATGACATTACCGATGCGATCGGCAAAGGTCTGGCGGCTCTGGAGATTGACTGGCAAACCGGCAGCGAGTGGGTGCCCAAGGCAATAACATTTGAGCCGCAACGCAATTTCCGAATTGACATCAAGACCGGCGAGTTGATGTATTTAAAAAACAGCCTTCCAGAGCCGCTACGCGAGTGGGGCTGGGTAGTGCATGAGCACCGCGCCAAGTCCGGCTACATCGAGCAAGCCGCGTTGTTCCGCGTACTAGCTTGGACCTATGCTTACAAGGCGTACAACATCCGCGACATGCAGCGGTTTTTAGAGGTGTACGGCATGCCGTTGCGCCTGGGTAAATATCCGAGCGGCATTGGTAAGACGGAGCGCGACCAGCTGCTAAGAGCCGTGCGCAATTTAGGCAATGATGGCGCGGGCATTGTGCCTAGCACGATGTCGATTGATTTTGTCAGTGCTCAGACCGGCAAAGTAGACGACTTTTTAAACGCCACCGAATATTGGGAGCGCAAGCAATCGCTGGCCATTTTGGGCGGCACACTCACCAGCCAAGCCGATGGCAAAACCAGCACCAACGCACTGGGCCTGATCCATGACAAGGTACGGCGCGAGATTATGTTGCATGACGTGCGACAAATTGAGCCCACCATGAATAGACAGATCATCAAGCCGATTGTGTTGTTGAACGGCATGTTTGCGCCGGACCGTATGCCGGTGTTGAAGTACGACACGGCCGAGTCGGTCGATCAAAAAGCCATGGTGGATGTGCTAAAAATTGGCGCTGATCTGGGCATGGAGATTGATGTCGATTGGGCGCATCAATCGTTACAGATACCGCGTGCAGGTAAAGATGCCAAGATTTTAACGGCGAGCGGTAAAGCGGTTGTTCCAGCTGCTAATGCTGCATTGACACGGTTGGCGGCATTGGCGGCGCAAAAAGGTGGGGCTGATGACATTACTGCAGCCTATAGCGCGCAATTAGCCGCGTTATGTGTACCGCATGAGCAAGCAGTTATTCAACAGATTGCGGCGTTGGTGGCTGAGGCAGGGTCGTTTGATGAGGCGATTGCCGGGATTGAGGCGTTAAAGCTGGATAGTTCGGCATGGGCAGAGTCGGTGGCGTTAGGGTTGGCGGCGGCTAATTTGGCGGGGCGGAGTGATGTTAATGAGGGTAGGTGATGAGTGATTTTATATGTCCGCATTGTAATGCGTGGATCTATGCTCCCTTGCCATGTGAGGCAAGGGAAACCAGTAACCCGGTCGCTTTGGCCGCGGATTGTCAGAAATGTGGAAATGAATATGAATTTACAAAGACCTCGATAGGTTATTACCAAGTCCGAAGACCTTATCAAATCGATGCCACCTATCCTGATAGGTGGAAACAGCCAAGGTTTAATCTACCGCTACCACATAAACATCAGAGTAAAAATCATGAAGAATGACTATTCAACCATGACCGATGATGAGTTAACCGATATTAGACATGCTCTCTCGGCAGAGTATCAACGTCGTGCAGCTGAGCCTAAAAAACCCGTTTTTATAGTCGATGGCATAGCGTACAAAAATGTTAATAAAGCGCTTGATCAATTAGTCCGGGATATTTCGTTTTGCCAAAATTTTGAACTGGGTCCATCTGTATATTTTGAAAGATCTATGGATGAAGGCCCTATTTTTTTTGGTCTAAAAATAGCGTTTTTGTCGCTCTCTGATTACAACTCTAGGACTGATGAAGTCTATGGCTACTGACCCCGCCCAACTGCCATTTAAAGAGGCGATCGATTTTTTCAAAAACAAAATCAAGCTGCCAACGTCAGGCTGGACAGACATTTGGCAACAGCAGCATAGCCATGCGTTTGTTGTAGCTGGCGCGGCCACCGATGCCCTTGTCGAGGATTTTTACAACGCCATTATCCAGGCTAAAACCGTAGGCGGTGGTTATGAGGAGTTTAAGCAGTCATTTAAAGATATCGCTACCAAGCATGGCTGGTCATACAACGGCGCACCGGGCTGGCGTAGCCGCATAATCTACGATACTAATATCACGCAGTCTTATAACGCCGGGCGCTATCAACAAATGATGGCCGTCAAACACCTGCGGCCGTTTTGGGAGTACGACCACACCAGTATTGAGCATCCGCGCCTGGAGCATAAAGCCTGGGACGGTCTGGTGTTGTCTGCAGATGATGTGTGGTGGGATAGTCATTACCCGCAAAACGGCTGGGGCTGTAAATGCCGCGTGCGCTCGCTAACCACTACTGAGGCTGAGCAAAACTGGCAGTTACGCGGTAAATCCGGCCCCGACCAAGCGCCCCCGACTGTGTGGGAAGATAAGGTAGTCGGTAAAAACGGCAGTAACCCGCGCACTGTACAAGTACCGAAGGGCATTGATCCGGGCTTTGCGTACAATCCGGGCAAGGCTTATTTAGAGCCGCATACAGTGCCGCCGTTGACGGGTTACGACGCAGTATTAAAGCAACGTGACAAGCCCTGGCCGACTGGTTTTAAGGTACCGGATTTGCCGACACCAACCAAGGTTTCGCCTAATATTTTATTGCCGGAAGGCACGGACCCTAAATCGGCAGTCGAGGATTTTTTAGGTATTTTCGGTGCAACTATCGATGTCGGCACGGTGTTTTTTGATGCGACTGATACAGCTGTCGCTGTTAGTAAGGCGCTATTTATCAAAGGCGATAAAGAGTCTGGAAAATTTAAGTGGGACGAAAACCCTGAAAAACTACGCCGTATCAGGTATTTCAATTTAATGGCAATGGCTCTATTAGAGCCTGATGAGGTCTGGTGGCATTGGGAGGAGGATGGCGCATGGACTGCAAATAATCCAGATAAGCCTAAGCGTTGGCGGTTGAAACGACGCTATCTGAGAGTGTTTGAACTAGAGGGCACTAACGAGTATGCGATTGTTGCGTTTGAGTGGGGGCGCACCGGATGGACAGGGGCGACGGTGATGCGGTCTGAGCCATCATCGCCAAAACAACGGTTAAAGTATTTCGATAAACAACGTTTGGGGCGATTGTTGTTTAAAAAATAGTGAACGGCCCATTCTGCAAGGCCGTTCTGTGGTTTTGGTTCGGTCTGGTGTGCAGTCACCCTGGCTCCTATCGCCACGTACTCATTATATATATAGGTTGGGATTATGCAATTTGAAATAGAGTTTAATACTGACCATTTGAATCGCATCATGGAGACGGTTCGCCGGGAAATAGCAACACCACAAGAGATGCTGGGCAGTATCGGCGAATCGTTGTTTAACGCTAATCAAAAGCGACATGATGCAGGCAAAGATCCTGAAGGCAAAGATTGGCAAGAATTGTCGTTAGTAACCTTGGCTCAAGGTAAACGCAAAGGCGGGCCACTTAATAAAACAGGTCGTATGCTAGCCAGCTTTCATTATTCAGTTAATGGCGACGATTTGGTATTGGGATTTGATGAATCACGAGTTCAAGGCAAGTTGCCTAGCATTCATCATTTTGGTACTGAGCGTAAAGGGCGGCATCCTGGCATCCCAAAAAGGGACTTAATCGGCTTCCCTGATTCGGATAAAAATATTGTCACCGATGCGACTATTGATCATTTAACGCGTGTTTTAAATCGCGTTCGTTGACGCAATAAATATAATTTAAATGGGATTAATATCCTAATTGCTGAGCTAATTAATCGTATTTTTTTAGGTTAATTACATTTAAATTATCCCAATCTGTCCGGAATTCAAGATTGTTTGTTTTTCCCCTACATATCAGTATTCACGCCGTTTCCGGGCGATTTTTTTGTTTTGATTCTATCCGGTTTCCATTACCTCCCTACTGCAAGAAAGAATTACGCGGCATAGATCGCCGCATTCATTACCTGCAAAAACGCATGCCGTCGCTAAATATCGTCGCAAGGCCGCCGGATGATCAAGACAGAATATTTTTTAGCGCTTGGGTAACCCTGGAAAATGAGCAAGGCGAAGAAATAACTTATCGCATCGTCGGGGCCGATGAGCTCGACCCGAAAAAGAACTACATTAGTCTTGATTCGCCGCTGGCCAAAGTGCTGCTAAAAAAGACTTTTGATGATGAAGTGGTGGTTAGCAACGACGTTCAGGCAACACGCTATGTGGTGGTGGATATTCGTTATGAAAGCTGATATATCCGTCTTGTCTATCGGAAGTGAAGGCTAGGATGAAGGTATTTAAAAACTATCCCCCAACCTAGCTCATTCCTAAAGCAACAAGCTATTTACGTATCCGCTTCATCCCTAGTAAGCCAAACAATCCACTTACAAACAACCATGCTGCTGCAGGAATAGGAACTACTTGTACCTGGCTGTTAACATAGTTCACATTAAGCGGCACTCCGCCCGGCGCAACAAAGCCGACATTAAAAGGATCGTTGCTTAAGGTCAATGAAGTAGCGCTACCAGCACCACCCACTACATTAAAAGTGAATGACGCAATCGCAAAGTTGGCACCCGCATCACCCAAACTTTTACCTAAAAAAACAAAATCAACGATTCCAGTGAGGTTACTGTCATCGTTTACAACAAAAGTGTCCCAGGGTGGATTGGCAACTGTTGTGCCAACATAACTCAGTACCGCTGCATCCCAGGCTAATGAAAATGTAACGCCATCCGGCCCGGCACTAAAGTCTGTACCAATCAAATCAACCGTAAGACTGTCCCCTTCATTAACATTTAGCACATTGGGTTGAGAAAACTTAACCGTATTAACTTGAATTACTTCAGCGTACGCCGGGGCAGCAGCCAGGCAAAACAGCGTTAGCCCACCGATCACAGCCATGCTCTTGTTAAGCATTTTTTTCATACTTTTCTCCAAATTTTAAATTTAAAAACTCGATATTAACTAGGTTTCACCTAATCGATAATTTTGTGCATTTTACTGGGCTAATCCCGATGGACCTGGTGCTTTACCCAGATACGTTTTTAAAATACTAAAGTCAGCCGGATCAACGATGCCATTGCCGTTTAAATCATGATTCGGAGACACTTTTCCTAACTTTAATTTCAAACTGGAAAAGTCGGCTGGATCAACAATTTTATTTTGATTGAAGTCAGGATCACAAATATTGCCAAATCCATCTTGGTCGGTATCGCGCTGATTGGTATTGGCGACATTTGTACAGTTGTCCAATTGGTCAGCAATACCATCACTATCTGAATCAACCAAGAGAGCGCCAGCAATGTTGATAGTGTATTGTTTTGAGACAGTTGCCGCTGCATAAGCTCTTGCAGCATCAGCTGTATCTGTGGCTTGAACAGTAAATGTAAAATCGCCCGCTACCGTTGGAGTACCCGATAACACGCCTGTTGATGGGTCAATATTTAAGCCGTTGGGTAACGCTCCGGCAATAATGCTCGGAATATAGGGGGTATTGCCACCCACAATGACTGTTCTACCAGGAAAAACTTCTCCTACTTTGCCATCTTGAAGGTGATCGATCAGCCCTAAAGGTGCTTCGACATTAAAGCCTACCATCTGCGCACCAACATACTCACCAACAATTTCAACAGCCGTACAATCAAACACATGGCTACCACCATTGGCATCTGTTACATCTACATTGGCTTTTAGCCCATGAATACCGTCAGCGTCCACTTCATCACACATGGCCTCACCATTTTCACCATCAATTGAACCGGCACCAGCAGCGTATTTATAAAACTCATAACGCCGTGTTACTGTTTCATCACCATCTTGTAAATCGTCAGGCTTTCCCTCATCTATGCCTTTTTGAACATTGTCATCCGAGTTAGTTTGCAACAGTTTAAATTCTGTCTCTACTTCATCTGCCTCGCCGTTTGTCCAGTCAGGTTTACCATCATTATCATGATCCGCTCCGACCAAATCATCCAATGGCACGTCCTTCTTGTTATGGGATTTAGTTTTGATCACTTTAACCCATGAGGGTTCGCCGTATTTTTTGTTGATGATAGGAGGGGCATCCGCAATTTCAGGCACAACAGGTGCCGGAATCACGGCAACTACTTGAGCGATAGGGTTGTTTACCGGATCAAAAGGTATGCCGGGATCAACATAGACCGGTTGCCAAATAGGGGCGGCAACACTTACGGGATTCGCTAAATCAACAGTCAGTGGCCCGCCGCCGGTGCCATCATCTTTTAACCAATGGTATTTAACTAATGCAGGAGCGCCATAATTACCAATGCCATAGTGTTCACAACCTTGATTTACTGACGGATCAGTACACGCGTGACCATCTGTTGGACCAATAGGGTTGGCAGCAGTTTCAGGATTGGTAAACTCCTTCCATTGACCACCAGCATCTTTAGTTTTTGCCGTATAACGAACAAAAGTTCGATACCCGGTAGCATCGGACTCTTCGCGAATTACAGGCGCTCCATAGTGATTCCAATCATACGTGTATGTTATTTCATTGCTATGTACGCCTTCGAGTTCTATTTCGAAGCCGTAACATTTATGCCCCGTATTGTTAACAGTGTCGAAGTTACTGAGTTCACCATAAGCTGGCGTTGCCCAGGCATTTGGCGTAAGAGCCAATAAAACAGCTGCTGACAGCATGTGCTTTTTAATTTGCATGTTGATACCTAATTTGTTGCGTAGTTTGGGATAGCAATAGACATTGTTTAAAAACGAATTATCCACATATTTCTCCAATGGTTAACGTTACCCAGATCTCCAAAAACTTATTAGCATGATTCTTTTCAAACTAGCTTAGGAAAGAGAAAAACCTTATCATTCGGGTAAAAATTAATCATCGGATTTAATAAGCAGTATTTAAGCCAAATATATTAACGTTTGAAATATAGGGCTTTTATTATTGAATAAGCCTATCCGAAACTGAGTGTTGTAAAAAAAGCTGACACTTTTATGGTTTTTTGCGATTTTTTCTTTACTGATAGAAAACACTTAGTTGGATTATTGGATAAAAATTTCGACGTCAAATTTCGTAAAGCCTTATTTAGCAAGGCGTTAAAAAAATTATTATGTTTTAAATTAAGATTTTCATACACATTAGTATGTGTAAAAAAACCTGACACTATGTTGAAACACTTTGGTTATAAGTAAGTATCACAAACCAAATTCGTACAGATCGAGCCTCAGTCAGAATAAAACGACCTCATCAAAACAAAGAATTTCGATTAATTTTTACTGTTCTTGTACTTTTTTAACCATCCCCATCAGTTTTTCATAAAGCACATCAGGCGCGTAATTTTTATCATAATGCGCGCGGGCATTTTGCCCCATCTGAATGGCCTTTTCTGGATTACTGAGCGTCCATTCTAAATTTTTCGCAAATGACTCTGGCGAAAGTGTTTCCGAGAGCAATCCCGTTTCACCCGTCAAAATTTGCTGAAAACTGATCACAGAACTGGCAACAATCGGTTTTGATGAAAACATCGCTTCAAGCAACACCAGACCAAAAGGTTCAAACGACGACGGCACGCAAAAAACATCTATTGATTGATAAAATGTTGAGGCATCTTTTACAAACCCCAAAAAACTAACTAGGGACTCGAGCCCTTCTTTTTTTACCAAACTCTTCAGTGACTCTTCCAACACGCCTGAGCCGGCAAGAACCAGCCGAAACGGGATTTTTTTGTTATTTAAAAGCGCGCAAGCTCGAATCAACGTTGCAAAGTTTTTCTCATCAGACAAGCGCCCCATTGCTCCGATAACGGGCACATCATGCCATTTTTTCTTAATAGGAAAAGACTTTGTCAGATTACAGGTATTCGGAATGACAAAAATCTTGTCGTCTAAAACGCCTTGCTCTTTCGCTAAAGCAACCGAGTCAGGACGAAGCGAAATAACCGCTTCGTAAGCTTTCATCGACCAGAATTTTTCCAGATGAGCGATCCCAAACATTGGTGCGATGCCAGCCCCGGCAAACCGGGTGCGACTGAAAAAGTTATGCACAAAAATAACATCAGGCTGCCATCTTTTGATAAAAAACCGCATTTTTATTAGCGATAAGAGGCTTTTGTTTTGCAGGCGCAAGCGCGTCAAGTGTGGATGATTTTTCTCAACACCCTCTTCATCATAAGCATTTTTATAGATGAATAAGACGTCGTGACCCTTTTCCAAAAAAAGATTTGTATATTTGTATGCAACTTGTTCAGTCCCAAAGGGGACTGCGGAGCCACTCAGCATAATGTTTACAATGCGCATTTAATGACTCTGGGCGAAGGATGGATTGAAGCTGCTGGCATTAAGTAATCAAGCGCGGGCATGGCCCGCTCCTACAACATTATAGCTTTGGACATAATGTCGTAGGAGCGCATCCGAACGATGCATAACTGGCAGCGATGTACATGGACCAATGTCGACCTATTCCCCAGCAATCGACAGCTGTTCAACCAATATGGAACCAGTGCGGATGTTGCCGCGATAATCGACATCATTCCCTACAGCGACGATGTTTTTCAGCATGTCTTTTAAATTACCGGCGATGGTGATTTCTTCAACCGGGTACTGAATTTGGCCATTTTCCACCCAAAAACCGGCGGCACCGCGCGAGTAATCGCCCGTCACCATATTGACGCCCTGCCCCATCAATTCGGTAACCAATAGACCGGTATTTAATTCTTTTAACATGCCCTCAAAATCCAAGCTGCCGGGATCGATGGTCAAATTATGCACGCCGCCTGCGTTACCGGTACTTTGCATGCCTAATTTTCGGGCTGAATAAGTGCCCAGCACATAACCTTGTAATATTCCGCCGGTGACAATGTCACGCGGCTTCGTTGCGACACCTTCGCCGTCGTAAGCTGCACTGCCTAAGGCCGCTTTTAAATGGGGTTGTTCGTGGATGCGCACAAACTCGGGGAATACTTGTGTGCCCAAGGCATCGAGTAAAAACGACGATTTACGGTACAAATTGCCGCCACTAATCGCACCGATAAACGAGCCGAGCAATCCTGACGCAGTTTCTGCGCAATACAGCACAGGGCATTGCCGTGTGCTCAAACTACGGCCTTCTAAACGTCTAAGAGTTCGCTCAGCAGCCTTATTGCCTATCGCAACTGCTGACTCAAGATGCAAGGCATTTCTAGCCACGCTGTACCAATAATCCCGCTGCATACTGTCGCCGCGCTGCGCTAATACTGAACAACTTAGCGAATGCCGGGTAGCCGCATAGCCTTGCAAAAAACCCAAGCTATTGCCCATCACCCGGATGCCTTGGTGAGAATTGACTGAGGCTCCCTCAGAGTTACTGATTTCGGGATGAAAACTGCGCGCCGCATCTTCACATTCGGTTGCCAAGGCAATAGCTTTATCAGCGTTGACATCCCAAGGGTGATAAAGCTCAAGGTCGGGAAATTCCGTTGCCAGCAGCTGTTGTTCGGGCAACCCGGAAAAACTATCTTCACTGGTAAAGCGAGCAATGCTGCACGCCGCGCTGACGGTTTCTTTAATAGAGGCAAGTGACAAGTCCGTCGTGCTAGCCGAGCCTTTCCGCTGACCAAAATAGACCGTCACTCCCAAGCCTTGGTCGCAATGGTATTCAAGCGTTTCGACTTCCCCCAGTCGCACGCTGACAGACAAGCCATTATCCTGGCTTAAGCCCGCCTCTGCGGCAGTTGCCCCCTGTTTTTTAGCTTCGTCCAATAAGTCTTGAACGGTATTTTTTAACTGATTTATTTGCTCTTGATTTTGCACGGTAGTCTCTGTGTTTATTGTATTGGGCTCGGTTTAATTAATCCGTATGACAAACTAAACGCTAGTTCCGCCTACCGTTAATCCGTCAATTTTCAACGTAGGCTGACCAACACCGACCGGCACACTTTGCCCGTCTTTGCCGCAAGTGCCGACACCGCTATCCAGTTCCAGATCGTTACCGACCATGGATACTTTGGTTAACACATCCGGGCCGTTGCCGATTAACGTTGCACCTTTCACCGGGCGCGTGATTTTACCGTCTTCAATCAGATACGCTTCGCTTGCCGAAAATACAAACTTGCCTGAGGTAATGTCAACTTGGCCGCCGGCAAAATTTTTCGCGTACAAACCTTTTTTAACTGATTTGATAATCTCTTCAGGATCATGCTGACCAGGCAACATGTAAGTATTAGTCATGCGCGGCATAGGCAAATGCGCATAGGATTCACGGCGACCATTGCCGGTGGACTTAACCCCCATCAAGCGGGCATTGAGTTTGTCCTGCATATAACCTTTGAGGATGCCGTTTTCAATCAAAATAGTTTGCTCGGTAGGCGCACCTTCATCGTCGATGCTGAGCGATCCGCGTCGTCCCGGCAAGGTGCCGTCGTCAACCACGGTGCATAAATCAGACGCTACACGTTCACCCACGCGGCCACTAAAAGCCGATGTGCCTTTGCGATTAAAGTCGCCTTCTAGGCCATGACCGATGGCTTCATGCAATAAAATGCCCGGCCAACCGGGGCCTAAGACCACGGTCATATTGCCTGCCGGTGCTTCACCTGCTCCTAAATTGACTAATGCTTGTCTGACCGCTTCTTTGCCGTAATTGAGGGCCCGGTCCTGTTCGATAAAATAATTGTAATCGCTGCGCCCGCCGCCGCCCATGCTGCCCTGTTCACGTCGGCCGTTTTCTTCAACGATCACCGACACATTCATGCGCACCAAAGGCCGCACATCGGCGGATAACGAGCCATCCTGATTAGCAACCAAAATGTTTTCGTAGGTTCCCGACAAGCTGACAATCACTTCTTCGATGCGTGGATCAAGCTTACGGGTTTCACTATCGACCGTTTTTAACAAATCGATTTTTTGTAAGGTCGCCAATGATGGCAATGGATTAACGATGGGATAATAGCGCGGCCATTTCGCAGATTTAATCATCCCCATTTGTGCTTGTTGTCCGTGACGCACAATCGCTTTGACATTACCTGCCGCTTCCAACAGCACCGGCAATTCAATCCGGTCACTGTAAGCAAAGCCGGTTTTTTCCCCAGACACGGCTCTGACGCCGGCGCCCTGCTCAATACTATGACTGCCTTCTTTGATGATGCCGCCTTCCATCACCCACGATTCAGAATGACTCGACTGAAAATAAATAT
>Ga0208625_100008_pt1 | contig 59309 bp, 78 predicted proteins | sample LakWasMeta8_HOW4_2_FD_183858 | JGI IMG/M metagenome (GOLD analysis project Ga0208625, IMG submission 183858) | Freshwater sediment methanotrophic microbial communities from Lake Washington under simulated oxygen tension - Sediment Metagenome... | ecosystem: Environmental > Aquatic > Freshwater >... | reverse complement strand
ACAGTATCAGACAGACACGCCAGGGTAGTAATCGCACCGACCCGACTGACAACAACACTGATGTGAGTGAATACAAGATTATCTGGGTGCATTTCAACGTGATTGAAGTCGATGGCGTGGATCATATGTACTACACGTTAGGTACAGAACACGTTTTAAGCACTCCTGCGCCGCTGAAAGACCAATATTGGCACGGTAAACGCCCATTTGCGCTTGGTAGTGCCCTGATTGAATCACACAAGGCTTATACCAGCGCACCGGTGGAATTGGTACACGATCTGCAGGTGGAAATTAACGAAATCGCCAACCAGCGTATTGATAACGTTAAGTTCGCGATGAATAAACGTTACTTTGCCAAGCGCAATGCGCAGGTCGATATTCGCAGTCTGACCAGAAATGTACCGTCATCCGTGACATTGATGAACGATATTGACGATGTGAAGGTATTGGACACGCCGGACGTAACAAGTTCTAGCTATCAGGAACAAGACCGCTTAAACCTAGACTTTGACGACTTAGCCGGTGCATTCAATGGTTCAAGCGTGCAATCCAACCGCAAACTGAATGAAACCGTGGGCGGCATGACGCTATTGAGCGAAAGCGCCAACGAGATCAGTGAGTATCAACTGCGTACTTTCGTGGAAACATGGGCAGAAAAGGTTATTACACAGTTAGTGATGCTGGAACAACAGTATGAAACTGACCAGACCATCCTTATTTTTGCCGGTACGAAGGCTAAATTATACGAAAAATACGGTATTTCTGACATTACCGATGAATTACTAGAGCGCAATATGTTGGTGCGCGTCAATGTGGGCGTTGGTTCTACTAATCCGCAGGCACAGTTTGAGCGCTTCACGATGGGTATGCGTACCCTGGCTGAAATTGATGCTTCCAGTGTTGGCAGAAAAATCAATGTTGAAGAAGTCACCAAGGAAATTTTCGGTAAATTGGGTTACAAGGATGGTCAGCGCTTCTTTAATGATGCTGATGGCGATCCTCGTGTGGCTGAACTTGAACAGAAATTGCAGGAATTACAGGCCGCACTTGATGCGAAACTTGATCCGGCAGTGCGTGATGCTACCGTAGCGAAACTACTGGCAGAAGCAGACTATATCAAGTCACAGAAAGTCAGCAAGAACGTGGAAACACAGTTTAGCGCGATGCAAACAGGCCAGATTGTAGCGGCAACACCAGCCGTTGCACCGGTAGCTGATGAAGTATTGAAAGGCGCAGGCTGGACACCGATTGCCGGTGATGGCGTGCAAGCCACAGACGTACCGGCGACTGCCGTGGGTACACCAATGCCTGATATTAACCAGAACACTTCGCCATTGCAGCCAGCCGTACCAGCAAGCCCGATGACCGGCATTGAAACAGCGGCGGCAGATGGTGTGCAGGCGTTAGCTGATGGCGGCATTATCGAGCCTGGCAATATCGACCTGAATAACCGTCCTATTGTGAATAACCCAGACGGTTCTATCAGTACCGTGCGCAGCATGAGTTTCAATGATGGTCAGTATGAAGTGCTGATTCCAACCGTAGCCAGCGATGGCAGCGGTATTCTCGATAACGATGCGGCAATTCAGCAGTATGTTAAGTCAGGTCAGCATTTAGGCAAATTTGATAATCCAATGAATGCCGATGCTTTTGCACAGCAATTACACCTACAGCAAGAACAGCAATACGTTAATCCAATGCAGGCCAAAGCGGATGGTGGTGCGGTACAAGGCGTAAGCCCAACCACTACCGCTGATAACGTTCCAGTAATGGCAACTGCAGGCGAAGGCGTGCTGAATGTAGAGGCAATGGCCTTACTTGGTGAAGATACACTGAATAAACTAAATGAACTTGGCTTACTGCTAAGACAGATGCAGGGCGGTGAAGAAGCGCAGGAAGTGGAAGGCGCACAGCAATTTGCAGACGGCGGTATCGTGCAAGGCATTAAAGACGGCCTGCATGAACTGATGACAGGTGCGAAAGCGCGTGCAGAAGAACAGCGCCAGCGTGATGCCGCACCTAAACAAGAGCCTGCAAAGACCTTACAAAAGCGAGTAGAAGAAGCGGTATCAACGCCAGCAAGCAGATCATTACACGAAGCATTTTCCACACCGCCTGATACTTCAATGGAAACCAAACGCAAATGAGCCAAAACCAGCAGGAACTAAACGAGATTCAAAAGAAAATCGCTTTGGGCTTTGATGTTGAAGCCTTCTTTAATTCTGATTTGGGTAAATACCTGTTAGGCCGTGCCGCTGCTGATGCGATTCAGGCCATTGACGAACTGAAAAGCATAGCCCCGACACAGACCGAGCGCATCAGAACCTTGCAAGGCATTATTGCCCGTTCAGAAAACTTTGAATTATGGCTAAAGGAAGCCTTTATTGTAGGCCAATCCAGTGAAGAACAACTAGACCAGATGAATAGACAGGAATAAACGCAGCATTCAGCTACGTTGCAACCAAGCCACCTTAACCGGTGGCTTTTTTTATGGAGTAAAGCAATGGCTAAAAATAACGCTACCCAATCGGGCGTGTTGGAAAACGAAACAGAAACAGGGGTGCAGGCTTCACATAATCCCCGTTATGACTTCATGGAACAACTCGCTAATAACAATCATGAAGTGATCCAAGCCGAGTTAGCCGAACAAGGACTAGCCGAGCCAAAATCAGAAGCCGCCGCAGCGCCAGAGCCTGCCGCAGAGAATACCAGCGCACCACACGTACTGACCGAGGATGAACTTGCCAGTTATCAGGTGCGCACCAAGATTGACGGACAAGAACACCTGATGCCAGCGGCAGAGGCGTTGCGTGTCTATCAAAAGGACGCAGCCGCCTCAAAACGGCTGGATGAAGTCGCCCGAAGAAATGCAGAACTTGACCGGCAAGAAGCAGAACTACGCCAGCGAGAAGAAGCATTAAGTGCAATTCCTAACAACCCAACTGCTAATCCATCCTCACTGGACGATCAAGCGAATGAGTTAGTTAGTGCCTTGTACGAAGGCGATGAAGAAAAAACCAGAGAGGCGGTGAAAAAGTTATTGGGGGAACGTCAACAGGCTATTCCGCAACCACAACTTGACATTGACCAAGTAGCCGACCGTGCGCGTCAAAAAATGCAGGATGACGTGGCAATGAAGGCTTTTATCGACAATTACCAGGACGTTGTGACTGATCCGTTCTTGGTTCAAATGGCAGATACCCATCGCGCACAAGCGTTGCGTGACGGTAAACCGCTGGATGAAGCCTTGACCTATGCAGGCGATACCACACGCGAATGGCTGAAAGCCAAGGGCGTAACGGTAACAGCAAATGACAGGGAAGCCCGTAAAGCCGCCCTTGATCATGTGCCAGCCGCCAGCCAGAAAACAAGTGTGCCTGAAACAGCCACAGACAGCGAAGCAACTGCATCCGACACCATCCGTGCGATGCGTGAAGCGCGTGGCTTACCCGTTTAAACAAGATCAATAAGGAGTATTAATCATGGCAGGTCAACAAGTATGGGGTACTAACAGCTTAGGCGGTTATATGTACTCACTCAATTTATCAAAGGTTTTGCGCAATGCCGTACAACCAATGGTGAAATTCCGTCAATTTTGCGATGCAAAAGACGCAACTCAACAAGGCAAAGGTAAAGGCGACAAGTTCCATTGGAACGTGTACAGCGATGTAGCTACTCAAGGTGGCGCACTGGCTGAAACCGATGTAATGCCTGAAACAAACTTCACAATCACTCAAGGTGAACTGACTATTACAGAATACGGTAACTCCGTCCTGATTCATTAAGAGCGGCAACTTACTTTCTTTTGTGAGTTATCCAATGACAATTAAAGCAAAGAGTAACAACGTTAGTGGGGTCAAAAATACGGGTTCTATCATGCTTGATATAAACGATATGGTGAACTTGAAGAAAAGAATCTTCATCAAATCCAATATCGTCAGATATTCCGCAGTGCTGACACGTATAGTTATCACGTTTAAGTATCGCTTTGCGAAACTTAGCGTAAGCCTTATTACCGCCTTTGCTACGAAGTTTAGTGCCAAATTTTTCTGAAAAAGCACGAAAATCAAAATCTTTAGAAAACCAATCGGGGTTTTGTTCAGGATCATAATTAAAATGATCCACACCGCGAACGCCTTGCTTGGCAACAGAAGGATTTGTTTCCTTGCGTAACCCTTTATTCCAAGGGTCGCCACTTAATTGTTTCTTTCTACAATTAGGATGATGACCTCGTTTATATTCAGGGATTCGCAAACCGCCGCCTTCTGATTTATTTTTGTAAACAGGAAAAGCACTAAATGATTCGCCACAACCGCATTTGCAAACAACAGTTACACGGGCGAGTTGTTCTTTAGATATAGACATGACGTTCTCCTAAGTTGAGAACTTCCATGTTACCACAAACAGGTAAACTTGAAAATAGCGAGAATTGCTGGAAACCCCTAAGAGCCAATAGCACTACAACGTAGCCTGTAAAGGCAAGCGTGAATGTTTGAAAAGATATTGGATTGGGCAATCAGCAGCCGAGCCACTAAGGGATTAGTGGAAGGTTCAACGACTAGGGCATGGAGTGTAGAACACACAGTAAAGCCCCAAGAGTACGCTACCCGAAAGGGATGATATAGTCTGCTCTAACGTGAAAGCGTTAGAAGTATGGATAAAGAGCCATGCGATAACAAAAAAGTCCGTATTCAGGTAAATTGGATGACTTGTCAGAGCACCCAGTTAAAGAAGTGATCAACAAAGTGCTGAAAAACGATGCTAAAAAAGCATTCGATGCTGCTGCTTATGCGCAGTTTGCATTGACACCATTGGTGGTGACACCAACATCAGGCACTTCCACAACTGCCGTGACATTGGCAACTGACGGTACACCGCCAGCAACCAATAACGTAGCAATGGGTAAAAACCATATCAAAGCTATCGTGGACGTAATGAAGGAACGCAACATTCCACCTTACCAAAACGATGACTACTTTTCGATTGGTCATCCATCAACTTTCCGTACATTGAAAAATGACTTGGAAGCCGTGCATCAATACGTTGAAACCGGCTTCACCATGATCATGAACGGTGAGATTGGTCGCTATGAAGGCGTGCGCTTCGTTGAACAAACCAACGTTGCCAAGGAAACTTGGGTAAATGGATTGTCAAATTGGGCGTACTTCTTCGGTGAAGATACCGTGGCAGAAGGCATTGCCGTACCGGAAGAAATCCGCGGCAAAATCCCTAGTGACTATGGGCGCTCAAAAGGCGTTGCATGGTACTACCTTGGTGGCTTCGGTCTGGTGCATACCCTAGCAGCACAAGCCCGTATCGTGAAATGGGGTTCAGCAACCTAACAAACAACCGCCTTCGGGCGGTTTTTTCATTCTTGGCTTATCGTGCCTACTCACGCTGCCAAATAACTTCCTGTATGAGAGGCGTGCAGGATAAAGGAAACTGAAATGACAGTAAAAAATAAAGCCTACGACCATCCAGCCTACCAAGTGCCGGTTGTTTATTCATCTGGTACACCAGCAGGCGCAAATGGCGTTTCTCAAAAGTTTGCGGCATTCACTGCACAAAAACTTAAATCCGTTACTTTGGGTGTTAATACCGCCGGTACATCAGCGACGCAGCCGCTTTTGTACACTAAGAGTGGTACAGCAACCGCAACCGCTACCTTGTCTGCAATTACTTCTGCAGCCATTACACCTAAAAACAATGCGCTCAATATTACATTAGCGCAAGGTGATCAGTTCTGGGTAGCACATGGTACTGACGCATCTATTGCCTTATCAGTGGCAGTAGAAACTTACGTTGTGCCAGGTTCAGACTTGACAGCTTAACGCTGACATAGTTAAACGAAGGGGCGGCAATGTGTCGCCCCTTCTTTAGGAACTATTATGGTCTGGGATATTAAAGCACCACAAGGTAATGAAGCCGCAAAAATCAAATGGGATATTGTTGAATACACCGCAGGGCGCGGCCTAGACTTAGGTTGCGGTCTATTCAAGACTTTCCCTCATTTTATTGGTGTCGATAACGGGCATCATTGGGGCAATCAAGGTGTCGATGTAATGGTCGATACCTGCGAGGATTTGAGCATTTTTGCTGATAACAGCATGGACTTCATTTTTAGTTCGCATTTACTTGAACATATTACGGATTACGAGGCGGCACTGAAAGAATGGTGGCGCGTCATTAAGCATGGCGGCTATCTGATTCTATACCTGCCGCATAAAGAATACTACCCAAATGTTGGACAGCCTGGCGCTAATCTAGATCATAAACATGACTTTATGCCGGTAGATATTAAAAAGGCTATGCTAAAACTTACAGGCAACTGGTCGTTATTAGTCAATGAAGAACGCAATGCCGGTAATGAATACAGCTTTTTTCAGGTTTACAGGAAAAGCGGCACAGGGAAAGGCGACTTTAGTAAGCTAAATGTATTAAAAACACGGGCTAAACCACAGGCCGCAGTTTGCAGGTACGGCGCTTATGGTGACGCAATCCAAGCATCCAGTGTGATTGCCGGACTGAAACGGCTAGGCTATCACGTCACGTTCTATACCGCAGCACAGGGTTATGAAGTGACCAAACACGACCCGCATATTGATAAGTTCGTGGTGCAAGGCAATGACCAAGTACCAAACCATGAATTAGGCCAGTTCTGGGCGCACCTTGCCAAAAAATACGACAAGTTTGTAAACCTGTCTGAATCAGTAGAACGTAGCTTGCTGGCCTTGCCTAATACGACACAATTCAACTGGTCGCAGGAAATGCGCCACAAGTATTTAGATTGTAACTATCTACAGTTTCAACACGATATAGCGGATTTGCGGCACGCAACGCATGATCAACTGTTTTATGCCAGTGATGATGAAGTAGCGTGGGCAAAAAAACAGTATGAAGTATTAGGCGGTTATGTTGTTGTATGGTCGCTGTCCGGTTCTGCTATTCACAAGGTTTATCCGTGGATGGATGACGTGATTGCCAAGGTATTGTTACAGTACCCTGATTTAAAAGTGGTACTGGTCGGCGGTGCAGATGAAGCAATGCTGCAGCAAGGATGGGAAGGCGAAACTAGGGTAGTGAAGCGTGCCGGTGCATGGACAATGCGGCAGTCAATGGCATTTGCGCAGGTTGCGGATATGGTGATCGGTTCGGAAACAGGGTTACTCAATGCCGTAGCGTTTGAACCAAATGGCAAGATTGTCCTGTTGTCGCACAGTTCCGCACACAATTTAACCCGTGATTGGGAAAACACGATTGCACTAGAGCCTGAACATACACCATGTTACCCATGCCACCAGATGCACTATACATTCGATACCTGTACGCAATATGGTACGTCCGGCGTGGCCTTGTGCCAGGCTAATATCAGTGTTGATCAGGTGATGGATGCTTTTCATAAACTCACTAAGGAATAAATCATGAAAGACAAAGACACAATGCAAGAATCCAATGCAGGCATTCATGGCGGCACGAATGGTGCGCTAGGCGGCGCAAGTGCAACTGACCTGCAAAAAGGCTTTATCCCTGAACAGCCAGCCGTAGAAAAGAATGAATGGGATATGCCGATGTTACATGAAGAAAAACCAAAAGATGGCGGCTTTGTAGGTCGCCCCGAAGGTTGGGAACGCTAGACCACACTTTAATTAATCAGGAGTAATCAGCATGAAAAACTTTCCAAGACCAGACGGTACAGGCGTTGTACAAGGCGATACCAAACCAATGCCGGATCGTGGCGTGAATACCGGTGTCACTGACACTTATGGTAGTAACCTCGACCAAGGCTACGACAATGGCGGCAGCATTAAATCAAGCACGCAAAGCGACAAGTGCGAAAAAAGCGATTAATGCTTACTTATCAAACTCACGGGAGTACAAACATCATGGCAGCACCAAAGAAATCAGCACCAAAAGCAGCAAATGCAGATGGTTCATTAAGCGATAATCCAGTAAAAGGCGGCGCAAAGCTAGACCGCAACAAACTATTTTATGACGTACACAGCGGTGGCAATGTGAAATTTGAACAAGACGGCAAACTGTTCAATCTCGAAGGCAATCAGGTTGATCTTGACGGTAATCTGGTTAAAGGTAGGGTTTCTAATGTATCACCACAATCTGATCTTGGTGATGCAGATCCAGACGCACTCACTTCTGGTAGCGTTGGGGCTACAGGTGATGAAAAAGGTGATGCCAATGGCGGCAATCCTGATGCAGAAAAAACCGATGGCATGACCGAAGATGACCTGGCTGCACTAGGCGGTAAGTAATCATGACCTTGCGCGAAATCATTGAACTGGTACGCAATGAACTGGACGATGCCACCGGTAAAAATCTATGGTCAGATGAAGAACTGATTGAATACGCCGTAGATGCCGAAAATGAAGCCAGTATTCGCGCACGCTTATTGATTGATTCAACTACAGCGGAAGTCACCCAGATTGCGGTAACTGCCGGTAATCCGGTTTTAACGCTGGATAGCCGTGTGGTATTCATTCGCCGAGCCAAGTTAGCGCTAGACGATTACAAGTTAGGCCGTGCGCAAATGCGTGACCTTGACAATGCCGTGGTCGGATGGGAAACAGAAACCGGTACACCGGAACTGTTTGTTACTGACTACGAAACAGGCAAAATCCGTTTATATCCAAAGCCAACTGTTAATGACACTCTGAATTTGACAGTCATTCGTATGCCATTGACCGATATGAATGCAATGGACGATACGCCGGAAATACATTCACGCTATCACCGCAACTTACGCTACTGGATCATGCACCGTGCTTACATGAAGCAGGACACGGAAACCAAGGACGCAGGCAAGGCCAAGGAAAACTATGACCTGTTTGAATCCATATTCGGCAAGCGTAGTTCTGCCGTGGATGAAGAATGGATTGCACGCGAACAGATGGGCGATGATTTTAACGGGGTGTATTAATGGCTGACTTCAAAGCATTCCAAGGCTTACGCAATGATGTAAGCGCAGAACGCTTTGCGCCTGCTGATCTGGCAGTGGCAACCAATGTGAATTTGGACAATAGCGGCAAGCTATTAAGCCGCGATGGTTATGTAAAGAAAATCAGCGCTGCCGTGCATTCATTATGGGCGCATGGCGATATTTGCCTGTATGTGCAAGGTACAACACTGAAACGCTTGAATAGCGACTTAACCAGCAGCGTGACCGTGCGCAGCGATTTAAACAGTGGCCTCGTCATGAGTTATGCCGAGGTGGACAACAAGATTTATTACAGCAACGGCACGCAGACCGGCATTTATACCAGTAACGGCAATCGCACATGGGGCATCGTACCGCCGGTATTTCAACCATTGGCAACTAACGCTTATGGCGATATGTTTGCCGGTACTTATCAATATGCTTTAACGTATTTGCGCGAGGACGGGCAGGAATCAGGGACGGGAATCGCAGACAAAATCGAGATTACAACAGGCGCGATCACATTCAGTGACATACCGGTGTCGCCTGACCCGACAGTGACCCACAAAGTTATTTACCTGACAGAAGCGAATGGCGAGGTGTTATACCGTGCATTGATATTGGTGAATGAAACAACGAGCGCTAATTACAATGGCGGCATAGTACGCACCCCGTTAGATACCCAATTCTGCCAGCACGCGCCAGCCGGACAATTAGTGCGTTACTTTCAAGGCCGTATGTATGTGGCGCAGAATCAGTGGCTATATTATTCAAAAGGCTATGGTTACGAGTTATTTGATTTGCGCGATTACTTTGGTTTTACCAGTGCAATTACGATGGTCGCACCAGTGCAGGACGGTTTATTTATCGGCACGGAAACTGAAACTTACTTTTTAGCCGGTACGCAGCCGGATCAGATGCAGTTAATTACTAAATCCAATGTTGGTGTCGTAAAAGGCACATTGACTTATGTTGCCAGCAACCAGGTTAAAGGCTTGGATAATGTACCGAAACAAAGTGTACCGGTATGGGCTTCACACGCAAGTATTGTCGTTGGCATCAGCGGCGGCACAATCATTGATTTAACCCAAGACCGCTACACGATCGGCAAAGCCAACGAAGGCGCGGCATTATTCCGCACCGTCAACGGCATAGACCAGTACATCACCGTTTTACGCAGTTAGCAGTACCCGTTCCACACACACCGCCGTTTGGCGGTTTTTTTTCGTCTATTTACCGCCGTTTGGCGGTTTTTTCATTTTAAGGAAACGATCATGACAGTACGTTTATCCAACGCGCTACGCAATTATGTCAACGAGCAAGGTTCACTCAAACACGCTTTGCAAGGTGGTAAATTGCTGGTTTATTCAGGCGCACAGCCTGCAACCCCAGAAACAGCACCATCAGGCACATTACTTTGCACTTACACCGCGTCAAGTGCTGCACATACCGCAGAAGTATTGGCAGTAGGTACAGTGACATTATCTACCGGTGCATCCGGTTCAGTCGATACGATTACCGTGGACAGCGTGGACATTCTGCCAGCCGCCGTACCATTTAACACTTCATTGGCACAGACCGCTTTAGATTGCATTACCGCAATTAATAAAGCCTCAACCAGCCCTAAATACAAAGCATCAAGCGGTGGCAGCGGTGTTATTAATATCACCGCAGCGCGTGGCGCAGGCGCAGAAGCCAATGGCTTAGTGGTATCAGGTACATTCACGACCATTACCGGTTCATACGGCAATATGGCAAGCGGTGTGACACCGGTAAACGGCCTTAAATTTGGCGCTTCATCTTCTGGTGTATTAAGCAAAGATGACGCACAAACATGGTCAGGCGTGGCAGCAGCCAGCGGTACGGCAGGGTGGGCGCGTTTTGTGGGTGCGGTGGCTGATTCAGGCGCGGCAGATTCTACCGATAGCCAGGTGCGTATTGATATGTCAATCAGTACCAGCGGTTCAGATTTAAACCTGACTTCTACCGCGATTGCCGCAACAGCTACGCAAACAATCAGCGGATTTGCGATTACCCTACCAGCCAGTTAATAAAGCAGTTCATGCAGTAAGTGGGCGCTTCATGCGCTCACTGTTTCAACTTTCATGGAGTGATTTATGTCAAACGGTGCGGCAGCAATTTTATTACCAAAGCTATTATTAGGGATTTCAGCCCCTAATACCCCGATTGCAGGGGATGGTACAGCCAGTGTATCGCTACCAGCATTATCACTTGAAGCCACAGATTATTATGCCTCACTTCCGGCTTTCACATTAGAGGCCAGCGGTGTCGGCGGCACTACCACAGACGGCACAAACGTAGAGAAAGACTTACCTGCCTATACCCTAATAGCCAGCGGTGTTACCGAAGTATCAGGCAGCGCCAGTATCAGTCTGCCGGTATTCAGCATCAGTGCTTATTCTGATTCATTCGCAGCGTTCTCACTGCCAAAATTGTCTATCAGTGGTTCAGGACTGAATGGCACAAACGGCACATTCAACCGCCAGATTCCCGCCTTATTATTATCCGCATTTTCCAGTACCGAAAACTTAGGCAGCGCGAATATACGCACCGGCGCACTGGTAATTGTTGCCGAAGGTGACGGCGGTACGAGCGGATCACTGGCACGCACTTTAGCCAAATATGGCATTACAGCCAACGGTGAAAGCGGCACAGACGGCACAAGCGCATTCAGTTTACCAAGTTTCACACTCGCCACCGAAGGCGCAGCCAACAGTTTAGGCACGGCAACCATCACCCTTCCAGCCTTGCAACTACTCGCCAATGGTTACGCCAGCAACGATAACGATACTTACAATATCTACACGCTCAATACCAATACCGCAGGCTTGACCAGTTATTCCAACTTCAATTTCAATTCGATGACCATGTTTAACGGTACGGCACTTGCTGCCGGTGATGGTGGTATTTATGCGCTATCCGGCACGCTGGATGATACCGCAGATATTACCAGCAACATTAGCCTGGGCATCTTTGATTTTGACAGCGCACAGTTAAAACGGGTACATGAACTGTATTTCAACTACCGCAGCAATGGCGATTTGACCGTGACCGTAACGCTAGATGACAACGAACAATATCTATATGAACTGGACGCAACCGGTGTTGATGGCATCTATAACAACCGCTTGAAACTAGGGCGCGGCCTCAAAGCACGGCACTGGCAAATCAGCATTGAAGGTGTCGGTGCAGACTTTGAATTGAACAGTATTGCTACCGAACCAATCCCATTAAGCCGCAGACTATGAAAGAACTAGGTGTAGTCAGGCGCAGGCTATCCGGCAAAGAAGCCGATCCGTATATTGGCATAGGCCGCAAGATTCTGGGTGAAATGAAGAACATCATGCAGATGGGCGGTATCAAGCAGTTATCTTGGACAAAAGACTTGCAGAACGGCGTACGGATTGTGGTGTCATCTATCTTTGGGCAGGATGAAGTCAGGGTATTAGTGCCTATCAACAATCCGTTATCCGTTGCCAATAAACTGGTATTTGATAATGAAAGCAAGGTGCTGGCAATCGTGGGTTATACCATGATCAACGGCATCAGTCATGCAACCTTATGGCTGGATGATGACGAGCCAATAGATTTGGGATTTATCAGTGGCAGTGCTGCCGATAATGCAACCTATGGCAGTGAGGCGCTTGCCGTTTCAGCAGACGGCAGGGTGGTTGTTGGTTCGTGCAATGTGTTTGAATTTGGTGAGAATACGCTTCATGCGTTCAGATGGACAAGAGAAACAGGAATGCAAGACCTTGGCACTCTGCAGAATGATCACCCTGAATTTGGTGCTTTAATTAGTTATGCCAACGGCATATCTGATGATGGCACGGTTATTTCAGGCAGTAGCCAAGAAAATATCGGTGACGGTTCATATCAGCGTGCTTTTAGATGGACAGCAGAAACAGGTATGGTGGGCATTGGCGGCAGAGGCGGTTATGGCGACCCGATCATTGGTGCAAATATCTCAAGAAATGGTCAATACATCGTAGGCCGTGCCAACAACACGCACTTTACTTTACAAACCACAACGTTCAGGTATGCCAATAATGCTTGGAAGTTAATGCCGTTCTTAGCCGAAATCGGTAACGATCTTCATGTGCCGTATGCCGTTTCAGATAACGGTGTCGTGGTCGGCTATGCCGGATTTTTTGCAGAAAATAAACACGCTTACCTATGGTCGCCGGACGAAGGAAGGAAACTAAGCCTTGGTATTGACACCTTGGCGACTGACATTAGCGCAGATGGTGGCACTATATTATTGACCGGCACATATCCTGCTACAACAAATTCATGGTTATGGACAGCGCAGCAAGGGCGCGTGGATATTGGTGTATTTGGCGCTTATGGTATGTCTGAATATGCTGATTATATTGTTGGTTCACGCAACGTAAATTTATCCAATGAAGAAGCAGTCAGATGGTCGCAAGGGGATGGTATCGAGGCGCTCAAGCAACTGCCAGGCCATCAGACCAGCAAAGCCAATCGCGTCAGTTATGTATCAAGCAAACGAACCCTAGAAATTGAATATTAAACACAACCGCCACAAGGCGGTTTTTTTACGCCCATTGAAGGAGTAACAAATGCCAATCGGATTAACAGGTGACGCAAACAGTTTGGTGCAGGCGGGATGGGCGCAAGCACAGACCTACGCATCAACTTCCTACAGCGAGGCCACCAGTTTCTTAGGTGAAATTGAAAACGCCGGTAATCAATTACTGGATATTCCTGATATTACCGTTGACGTATTGCCGGTATCAACATCAATCACACCGGTCACATTGCCAGATGCACCGGTTGCGCCGGACTTGAACACAGACTTTCCGGCAGCGCCTACAGAACCGACACTGACCGATGTAAGCGCATTGACCATTCCTGATGCGCCTATATTCACCGCTGCATTGCCGGATATTGACTTGAATATCGCCCCGCCTTCTGCGTTAGTGGCTGCATTGCCTACCGCACCTGAACTGGATGCGATTGTCATGCCGGACGTACCGACCATTACCTTACCTTCTGTACCAAGTGCATTTGCTATTAATCTGCCTGACGCACCGTTACTCACCATTGCCGATTTTAATGACACGCTGGATGACCTAGCCAGCCCACCAAGTGGCACATTTACGTTTGTTGAACCTGCCTATTCCAGCACTTTATTAGACGGTCTGAAAGCATTTTTGGCTGAATGGGTGAATGGTGCAGCCACCGGTTTAGATCCTGCCGTGGAACAGGCGATTTGGGATCGTGCGCGTGAGCGTGAGGATTTAAGCGCTACCCGTGCCATTGATACTATTCGCAGCAATATGGCAGGCCGTGGCTTTGCCGTACCGCAAGGCGCAATGCAGACTGCAATTCAACTCGCAATGCAAGATGCGGCGAACAAAGACAGTGGACTTTCCCGTGAGGTCATGCTTAAACAAGCAGACTTGGAACAACAAAATAGGCAATTTGCGGTGACAACAGGTGTACAGCTTGAAGGCCAATTACTGACTTACGCAAATCAAGTCGCACAACGCGCTTATGAAGTAGCTTTTGCTACTTTACGCGCAGGTATCGACCTGTATCAAGCCACCGTTTCCGGCTACAACGCCAAAGCGCAAGCCTTTTCGATTAAAGCCCAAGTATGGAAACAGCGCATTGATGCCGAACTAAGCAAACTTGAGATTTATAAAGCGCAACTGGAAGGCCAAAAACTCATTGGTGATCTGAATGTGCAGCAAGTGGAAATGTACAAGGCTACTTTGCAGGGCGTACTCGCCAACATTGAAATTTATAAAGCCCAGGTCGATGCTGCCACCGCAAAATCAGGCATTAACCGCAACTATATCGAGCAGTTTGCGGCACAAATCCAAGCCTACGGTGAATTGGTGCGTGCCAAAGCCACCGAGTACGAAGGTTTTGCCACACAGGTAAAAGCCCAAGTCAGCAAAGCCGATGTATTCAAAGTGCAGGCCGATGCTTACAAATCACAAGTGGATGGTTACGCAGCCTTGACCGGTGCGCGAGTAGCTGAACATCAAGCGCAGGTAAAAACGCAGCAGGAAATTCCATTACAACTGTTTGAAAGCCGTGTCAGCGCCTACGAAAAACTGGTTACAGCAGAATCATCACGCTTGGCTTCACTGAATAACAACTTTGAAACCGAAGGCCGTGTATTTGCTTCCATTGCATCTGCCGAAAGCGCACGCGCTTCTGCCGAAGCCGATATTTACCGTTCTGATGTGCAGTACGTGCTAGGTGAAGCCGGTATTCAAGTTCAGGCCGCACAAGCCAATGTGACCAAACTCATGAAAGCCGTGGAATTACTGATCGAGAGCATGAAGTCAGGCGCACAGGTATCAGCACAGCTTGCCGCTTCTGCCTTGTCTGCAGTCAATCTTTCTGGTTCTACTTCATACAGCGAAGGCGCATCTATCAGCAGCTCCGAAGCAAATAATACCAGTGAAACTACTAACAATAGCACTTCATTCTCTGAACAACACGAATATCGTCATACAGCTTAATAGGACACTATCATGGCAAACGAAGCATACAAACCACCATCAATACTGGATTACAACCGCTTTGGTACTAAAACACCAAATTGGGCGGCTGATATGCCGGAAAATATCAATCCTGTACCGCAAACGGTTAGGCCGCAGCCAGTAAAGCCATCGCCAGTGCGTGCTACTTTACCAATTCCGCAGACACAGGCTAAAGCGCCGAATGTCAGTATGCCGGACGTGAACGTACAGCCTTTAGTTGGGCAGAAGCCAAATGTATTGCCTGATGTAACTGCGCCGGATTTAGGCATTCAAAACTATTTGGCTACGCGCAACCAAGGCGCAGAACAAGCAAGGCTTGCCGGTGGACGTACAGGTGAACTTGCCTATGCCGTGAGAAACAATCCGGTGACTGATGCGGTTCTATCTGCCGGTAATGCTGCTTTATCGGTAGGGGATGCCGTAGGTCGCGGTGCGGCTGATTTGTATGGCGGCATTGCGAATTTTGGTAAAGGCGTAATAACCGGCGACTACACGCCAATAGGCAGTGGCAATGCGGCAGAACAGACAATCGCATCTGCAACGAACACAAAACCAGCGCCTACCGCCGCAGCAAAAGCTACGCCAGCGCAACCAGCGGCAAGCACAGTCAAGCCAGTAGCAAGCGCACCGGCAAAAACTGAAACTACCATTGCGCAAAACACGCAGGCCAAGCCAGCGCCAACTAATACCGGCGTACCTAAACCATCTAAGCCAGCCAAAGCCGGTAAACCTTCTGCTAATCCTGCAGCACAGACACAGCCACAAGCGCAAGCGCCGGTTGATGTAGGTGCAGACCCTTACGCAGCCTATAAAGCACGTACTGGTATTGACCTATCTAATACCAGTTTTGCACCAGTGCCAAGCTATGTAGAGAAGGTTAATCAAACACAAGGCATGGACTTCCAAAACGGCAAGCCTGCCAATGTAGATGGTTCAGCAGTAGTGCCGGTAGAAAGCCAAGAGCAGTTCAATCAGCGTTGGGCGCAGATTCAGGACTTCTACAATTCGCCAGAAGGCCAAGCCGTAGTTGCGGCACGTCAGCAGGGCGATGTTGTAGAAGTTCAGCGTGGCGACAAGGTTTCATATACCGATTTGCGTAATGGTGGCGGTAAAGGCATTCAGGACTTTATTGCGGATCAGGCGGCGAAAGATTCTGCCCTGGCTAAATCACCTACTTCACCAATGAATAATCGTGAACTGAATCAGCTTGATTTGCTGAAACCGAAACTGGCTTCTGAAACTGATATTGCACAGACCGGTATCGCTGCCAATGCAAGCCGTGACGTTGCAAGCATCAACAATGCAGATGAAGCGGTTAAGACTGCGCTCTTAAAAGAATATATGAACCCGAACACAGACGCTAAACGCAAAGAGCAGTTAGCACCGCTATTCACCAGCAAGGATAACAAGGAAATCGTAGTGCAGGGCGGTGAAGTGTACAACGAAGATTCAGGCCAGATGCAGAAAGTGCCTTCTTACGTTTACGACCCTAGCATCAAGGATTATCGCTATCCAAATGGCGCAAAACCTAATACTGCAAGTGGTCAATCAAAACTGCTTGGCAAACCAGCGACCAAGGGCGGCAAGCCATTACCGGAAGGAATGATTGTTAATGACGGTGGTGTGAAATTACAAGTGGTAAACGGCGTATTGCAGTTAGCAAACTAGGGGATAAATTGTGGCGAAAAACAACATCATTGATGCGTCTGAACTTGATGGATATGAATCACCTGTAACGGAAATTGATGCGTCAGAACTAGATACTGAACAGCCAAAATCCGGCACAATCCGCAGAGCGTTAGGCGACACCGGTGTTTCTCTATTAAAAGGCGCAATCGGCGTACCTGAAACAGTAGTTGGTCTTGCTGACCTTGTAACCGGTGGTCATGCCGGTAAGCTGGCTGAAAGCGCAGGCTTCAAGCCTAAACAGGCTAAAGAGTTTATCAGTGATTATTACAGCCCAGAACAGAAACTTGCAAATCAGAAAGTGCAAGAGGCTGATGGTTTTGTTAATACCATCAAGACCGCACTGCAAAATCCGTCAACTATTGCACAGACCACAGCAGAATCATTGCCGGTGATGGGCTTGGGTGGTGTCGGTGCGCGTGGATTGTTGACAGTAGCACCTAAACTTGCGCCGGTAATTGCCGGTGCAGCCGGTGAAGGTATCGTAACTGCAGGCCAGAACGCAGAACAGTTAAGACAGGAAACCGCAGATGGATTGCTGACAGGTAAGCAGGCGGCAATTCAGGCCGGTAGTGGATTGTTGACCGGTGTAATCAGTGCGGCAAGTGGTAGCATTGCGCAGAAACTTGGTATTGCTGATATTGATACCATGCTGGCACAAGGCAAACTTAATCCGGCACAACTTGCAACTGGATTGCCGAAAGCGATTGCAGGCGGTGTTATTAGTGAAGGCTTGCTGGAAGAAGCGCCACAATCAGCACAAGAGCAGATTGCACAAAACTTATCACTGGATAAAACTTGGGATGAAGGTGTCGGCAATGCTGCCGCAATGGGCGCATTATCCGGCGGCTTAATGGGCGGCGGTGCAAACGCACTGAATGCTTTTGGCGGCAAAGACAATACTCAAGTTACACCACCACCAGCACCACCAGCCCCAGAAGGTTCACTGACTTCCGCTGCAACCATAGCGCAAGCCGTTGGCCTCACTCCACAACCTGTCATGCCTGACGCTACAGAAGCCAAGCCTAATATCGTTGATTCACTGAACGCAGTCGAAGCGCAACAGAATGGTGTCATGCCTGATACCGCTATTGCACCGATAGAACCGGCAACCATTGCACCGGAACAGGCCGCAGAAAAACAAATCATTGACGAACAAGCACAGCAAGCGGCAACTTCACCGCTGAATGACTTGCCACAGCCAACAGAAGCGCAAACTGCAGCCGGTAATTACAAAAAAGGCCATATCAAGTATGACGGCCTGAATATTACCGTAGAAAATCCACAAGGTTCTACCCGTAGCGGCGTAGATGAAGATGGCGCAGCTTGGGAAAATACCCTGGCTAACCATTATGGTTACATCAAACGCACCAAAGGCAATGACGGCGATAATCTGGATGTATTCGTGGGTGATAAACCTGCAAACGGTAAAGTATTCGTCATCAACCAGACCAAAAAAGACGGTAGTTTTGATGAACACAAAGCCGTTTTAGGTGCAGAAACCGCAGACGAAGCGATTGCAATCTACAAATCGAACTATGCCGATGATTGGAATGGCGGCAAATCTGTTACCGAACTGACAACGCCAGCCTTTAAAGATTGGCTGAAAAACGGTGATCCAACTAAGCCATTAGAAACTGTCAGCGCCACAAGCAATGATGTTGATATGACTAAGGTAGCAGTCGGTGAACAGGTCGATGTTGGCGGTGTGCCGTATGTTAAAACTGAAAATGGCTTTGAGCGTGTTACAAATGCAACCAATGTCGATACCACAACCACATTGCCAGAACGTGTCGATGAAACTGCAAATGGTGTACAAGTGCGTAAAGGTGAAGTCGGCGGTATGTTGGCAGCACAAGAAGTCGTCACTACTGCGTCCGGCAGAACCACAACCCCATTCCCAAAATTCAATGGAAAAGATGGCAAGGTATCAAACTTTGGCCTGAAAGCCGTTGATAAATGGCTGGTCGATAATGCCATTGCCGAAGCAGAATCACGCAACGATGATTTTAACTTGACGCAATTCAAGGCGATCAATCTTAAAAACTTATCACAAGCCGATAAAGATGGTGCAGAAGAATACCTGTTTGGCAGTCAACTGCCGGTAGTTCCTAGTATTCTCAAGCCATTGGTTGCTGAAACTGCTATCACACCTAAAAACGTCAATACTGAAACAGCCGCACCGTTAAACGAATCTGTACAACCTGCCGATACAGTACGCCCATTAGTCGAGCAACTCACTAAACTACGCGCTACAGCAGACAAGCACCCTAGTTTTGATCCGGCACTCAAAGCCGCTAAAGACTTCATGGCAGGCAAGAAAGTATCGCCTAAACAGTTCAAGAACTTTGCTAATTTACTCGGTAAAAAGAACAAAGCATTCAGCGAAGTTCTGATGCAATTACATGACCAGGCTGCGAACACACCAGAGCAGTTAGCCGCTAAAGATAAGAAAAGCAAACTAGCCAAGGCCATGCTGGAAGAACGCATGAAGCTGGACACCACAAAAGACGGCTTAATGCAGGCAATGGCTAAACTCGGTGGCCTGAATGCTGATAAAGCCAAAGCTGAATTTGGTATTGACCCTGCCGATATGCGTCAACACGGCGCAGGCATTAAACGTAGCTTTACGAAAACTGGCCTAGATGCTGACACCATGCGCGAACTGCTTAAAGAGCAAGGTTATCCAGTAGGTGAAAGCGTGGCAGACTTAGGTAATGCGATTGCTGATGCTATGTCAGGCATGGACGTATTGACAGCAGAAGGCCAAGAAGCACTAGCACAAAAGAAATATGAGGAATATGCTAATGCTATCAGCGAATTAAGCGATGACGAACAGGCATTGCTTGATGAACTGGTGACAAAAGCCACCGCTAAATATGGTGCGGAAGCGCTTGCAGAAATTGACGCTTCACTGGCTGAATCTATGAAAGGCCAGCCACAAGTAGAAATTGAACGCGCATTACTGCGTATGTTAAAAGAGGAGTTTGATGATGAAACAGGTAATGCAGGAAATAGCCAAGCTACCGAAGGACAGGCAGGACAAGATACTGAAACTGGCAGCACTGAAAATGGCAGCGGACGCGCACAGCAAGATGGCGCAAACACTGAAAGCCAAGGAAGCAACACCAGCCAAGTAGCGGAAGTACCACAAGAACAAACTGAATTAGATAAATTCAAGGCATCTTATAGCGCAAAATCAGATGAAGAAAAATCCGATTTCCGTGAAATGTTGCAAGATGCCATTGTATCTGCAAAAGAAAATCGTAATCCTTATCAGCAATATGTAGATCGTTTAGCGATTGCAAAACAAATTGATGAAGGCGTACCAGTAGATGCTACTGCCATATTCTCAAATGCCGTTGAAGGCCATGCCGAAAATAATAACTACCCATTACTGCGTAACCTAATACCAATATCTGTTAGGTCACTTGCGGAAATTGAACGCAAAATAAATTTTGCAAACGACCTATACGCTGATGCAAGCGGAAAATTATCAAAAGCTGAATATGCTTTTAAAATTGCAAAAACACCAAAAGAAAAACGCGAGGCTAAAGTTAATATTAATAAACTTGAATCAGAGTTTATTAATCGTGAAGCCGTGGATGCACTACGCAATGAAACCCTGCCAGAACTAAATCGCCTGTATAAATTAGCAGAAGAAAGATTTAATACTGCAACTCAATCACCAACCGACCTCTTAGGCGACAACACCGCCGCCAAGCAAGCCCTAGTCGATGCAGAACGCGCAAAAGACGCGAAGCGCAATACTGGCACAGACAATCAAGATACCTTTACTCTAAGCGGTAGTGATAGCGAATTTGAACAGGCGCGTGCAGCAGGGGCGCAGGATTTAATTGAAGCATCACAGGCTGAAACATCGGCAACATCACAGGTTGAAGAAAAACAAGAAGCATACAAGCTAACTTTTGACCAATGGCTAGAAAATAGATTTAACAGCAACGAATATTCTAGCGCATACCTAAATAAAGCCAATGGTGACAAACGCCAAGCAATGATTAATTCTGCTACTGGCGACCCTGACGGTTCAACAGAAGCTATGGCATTAAGTGTTTATAACAAAGAAGTTATGAATACGCCTAGAGATAAAAAAATCCCATTGTCTGTTTATGACCAGTTATCAAAAGAAGTACAGGCTGACTTACTTAAATATAATTTTGGCTTAGAAAATGACCTGAATGAGCGCAACGCTAAAGCCGCTACAGACTTAGGTAGAGAACGTGAAGCGCAAGCCAAGCCTTATCAAGAAGCATTAAATGCTGTAAATGATGAACTGAAAAAACAGCAAGGTAAGCCAGTAAATGAAACGTTCAATAATCTATTAAAACGTCAAGGTGCATTGCAAAACGCATTGGTTGAAATTCAACAAGGCAAAGAGCCTGATAAAAGATTAATAAAACAATCACAAACAAAACAGCCATACGAGCAAACATTACCAGAGTATTTAGCTACTGCTAAAACTCAAATGAGCGCCGATGAATTTGAATCGGTAAAAGGTTCACTGGAAGATGAACATTATGCAGCAATAGAAGCGCACGCAAAATCAGGCGGCAAGGTATCAGAGGGTGTACTAAAAAGCCTTGCCCAAGGCAAGCAGAATCACTTTGCTAAGACTTATGCAGAGGATGCTAATCGTAAAGCTAAATCCGAACAGCCTAAACCTGAAACTAAGGCAGATACCGTAGCATTAAAAGATACTTCCGATGTTGGTATTGAAATGCTTGGCAACCGCCGCAACAAAGGCTTAACGCTTAAAGATATTCAAGACGCGAACAATGATACCGAGCGCGTGGCAATGGCGGTTAAAACTAAGCTATGGGAACGACCAGATTATCAGGCGTTGGTTGATAGCGGTGTACAACCTGCAATCGCACATATCGTTAAACAAATCTATGATGGGTTAAGTTCTAAGCCAGCCTATAAAGGCGAAAAGATGCTGTACGACTATGTGGATGTAGTCGAAGCAACTAAAAAAGCGGTTGATGAATTTTTGTCTGACAAGCAAGCAATGGCAAGAATGATTACTGCCGTAGCGGTTAAAGCCAAAAAACAATCATGGATGCTCAACAGCAATGAAGTGATAGATATTGCCAATATCGGAAATGAAAACGATACCGATATTGAAAACTACTTAAATTACTTTGTTGACCGTGTATTCCCTAAAAATGAAAGTGGTGCGCGTTGGGGCAGGCAGAATAAAGAAGGCAATGACAAAGCCAATGCAACCGGCAATCGCTTTTATAAAAACATTCAACTTAATTTAAGCAGTTTTATTGACGCGATGAAGGCGGTACAGCAAGGCTTTCCTGCTAAACAGGAAGCATGGCAGCGCTCATATCAGATCAAAGAGGCTGATGGAAAATTCCAAGTCATTAAGAAAGGTCGCTATTCACCTAAGAGCGAACACGCAACACATGATGAAGCCGTGGAAGCCGCCAGAGCATTGGTAAAACGTGAGCGTGAAGCAGCCTTTAAAGAGCCGGAAACGCCAGTAGAAAAATCCGTCCGTAAGGGCAGAGAGCTTCGTGCTGATGGCAATGTTTCATCAAAAGAACTGCAGGATGCAGTGGGATTGAAAGCGGTAAATTTTGGCGACTGGATGAAACAACCATCCAATGCTAAAGAGCGCCAATCACACGTTAATAGTGCCTTTGATGCTTTTCATGATCTTGCAGAAGTGCTAAATATGCCAGTGAAAGCAATGTCGCTGGATGGAATGCTTGGTCTTGCGATTGGCGCACAAGGTAAAGGTAAGTTTGCAGCACACTTTTATCCTGGCTATAACGAGATTAATCTGACGAGAGAAAAAGGCGCAGGTTCTTTAGCGCACGAATGGGCGCATGGCCTCGATCATTTCTTTGGTGTACAGGCAGGGCTTGCCGCCAGCGATGAACCGTTTGCATCATGGATCGGCAAACATAGAAACGTATCTGAATCCGGCATCCGCAAAGAAATTGTTGATGCTTTTCATACCATCGTTACCTCAATGCGCGAAATACAGGAAACACCGGAAACTGCAAAAGCACGCATCACCGCACAGGCGCAATACTCAAAAGAAAGAATTGAGCAGTACGTTGAGCGCAATGGATTAAAAGAGGCGCTTAAAGATGATGAAACTGCGCTTGCAGCACTGGATGCAATAATTTCCGGTGAAACAGGCGACTATGCGGAATGGCCTGCGCTAAAAGGCAAGCGCAAGCCACAGGGCTACACCTCTGAATACGTTAAATATATTGCAAACAAATTGGGTTGGAATTTTGACCGCGCTAATGATCTCAACTTAACGCTTGCCGGACACAGCGCAGCACAAGAAGCGCTCAAAGCAGATCCAGTGCTGCGCAAAATTCATACTGAATATTATCGTGCCGCCAGCATCCTGGATGGTGGAAAAAAAGACCCATATTGGTCAACACCGCATGAGTTGTTCGCGCGTGCTTTTGAAATGTATGTGGCAGAAAAACTTGCCAACGCAGACGGAAGAAATGATTACCTTGTTTCAGCATGGAAACAGGCCGAAGAAATAAACACCGGCAATGCAATGATTGATGACGTGCTGAATGAAGCCAAAAAGCGCTACCCACAAGGTAAAGAGCGCGAAGCAATTAATGCCGCTTTTGATGTGCTATTCAATGAAATCAAAACCAAAGAAACCGACAAAGGCATTGCCCTATTTGCATCGCGTGGAAATAACACTGACTTCACGGCAATAACTCTCGACACCGCCAACACCGTTGTCAGCAGGGTACTCGCCGCCAACAAGAAAATTTGGAATATCGACATCATCGCAGTGCCTACGTTTGATGCATTGCCTGATGACGTAAAAAATACCACCACAAAACAATATGGCAAAGATGAAGCTAAATACGCATCCGGCATAACTCATAATGGCAAAGTATATGTGATTGCTGATATGAATGGAAGTGAGCAGGAAGCAGAATCAATCATCTTGCATGAAGTTGAAGGTCATATTGGCATACGCCGTTTATATGGCACAGAAATCAACAAAAAACTGAATGCGTTATACCTATCCATTGGTGGCTTAAAAGGCATAAAAGATATTGCCCAACAGCGCGGCATTACCCAAGAACTATCTAACGTAGCGCGTCAGCTTGAAAAATCATCATTTAGTGATGACACAAGGATTGCTGTCATGATGGAAGAAATGCTGGCTTATACCGCACAGAATCCAAAGTTCAGTGACAAAGCCAAAGCCATTATTGGCATGATCCGCGCATGGTTGCGTGAGCATGGCTTTATGAAATTAGCCGAGTACGGCGAAACTGATTTGCTGAATGTATTGCGTGAAGGCCGCAGCAAACTTAATGCAAAAGTTGATGCTGATGGGAATGTGATTGCCGTAATGCACGCCGCATTTCACGGTTCACCACACGACCATGATAAGTTTGAAATGAGTAAGATCGGCACTGGTGAGGGGAATCAATCTTATGGTTATGGATTGTATTTCGCTGGCAGCCAGAAAGTTGCTGAATGGTACAAAAACAACCTGTCACGGGGGTTAATGATTGACGGCAAGCCGATTGATGCAAGAATGCTTGATGAATATAGAGATAATCCTTCTGGTAAATTGGCATTCCGTTTACTTCTGTCCAACAGTAATGATGGAAGCAAAAGCGCATATAGCGACACTATTGAGCAGTTAGAAAAAAATATTTCTAATGCTAAAAATCAGAGTGAAATTGAGCTAAATAAAGATGCTTTAAAAATAGTTAAAGGGCTTAAAAGCAGAGTTTCATCAAACAATGGCAAACTCTATGAAGTAGAACTAGCCCCAACAGAAGATGAATACCTGCTATGGGATAAGCCATTATCTGAACAGAGCAATACTGTTATTGCAGCCCTTGAAAAGAAATTCTCACTAGCATCATTTAATCAAGACTTTGCAACAGCAGGCGAGTTTTATAATTCTAGGGCGAGAAAGTTTGATAGCCAAGAGAAGGCAAGTGCTGAACTTAACAGTTTAGGCATTCGCGGCATTAAATACTTGGATGGTTCAAGCCGTAATAAAAATGGCAGATCTAAATATACCGGTGATAGCGCTTATTTGTATGCAGCGCAAGACTTTAAAGAAAATGGAAGCAATGAAGCAGAGGCTTTTAATGGATTAAAGCAAGCTTATAAAAATGCTATTGAATCTGATTTGCAGGATGCAGTAAATGAAGCATACGACATTCAGCCAAAGCAAGATTTCAACTACGTTATATTCAATGAAGAAGATATAGGAATTACAGCTAAATACAGCCGTCCACAATCCAAATTCTCACAGAAATCTACCGGTATTGATATTCGTGACCTGAATGCAGTCGTTGCCAACGTCAATCAAGCCTTACGTGGCCTGCCATTAACTCATGTGCTGGAAGATTACACCAAAGCACCGGATGAATTAGTCGCTGACATTAAGCGTGACAAAGCCTATGACGCTGCAGGCGCATGGCATAACGGCGAGATTTACTTATTCCGCAATAACATCATCAATACGAATCATGCCCTGTTTACCATGCTGCATGAATCTACCCATGAAGGCTTACGCCGTGTATTCGGTAAAGAGATTGACGCTACATTAATGGGCATTTATCTAAGCAATAAGGATATTAAACAGCAGGCAGACGCTTTACGCGCTACACATAAAGATTTGTCACTGGTGGGCAGCGTAGAAGAATCATTGGCAGATATGGGCGGCAACGGGATTAAAGCGAGTGTGATGGATAAACTAGTCGCTTTCTTGCGCAATTTCTTACGCAGATTAGGCATGAACCTGACGGTATCAGATGGTGAAGTGAGAACTTTGGTTACTCGCGCACTGGATAGCCTGAAATCACCTAGCAAGGTGACGCATTACACCATTGGTTCTGCTTATTCCGCAGCTAGTTCAGGCGACCAGACTAATACGCCAGAGTTTAAGGCATGGTTCGGTGATAGCAAGGTGGTTGATGCTGATGGTAAGCCGTTGGTTGTTTATCATGGTACTGGAAACTCATTTGATACATTCGATACTTCAATTAATGGAATGCTAGGCAAGGGCGCTTATTTCACAACTGTTTTTGAAGAAGCCGCACAATTTGCATCTGAAAAAACGGGAATTGAACTATCTGGTGAAAATGACTATGGTGGCGATTGGGTTGGCACATATATAAAAGAAGTTTACCTTAATGTAACAGACAAAAATGATATGGCTGATTCTAAGTGGGGCGATGGAAAAATATATGTAGCAAGAAAACCAGAACAAATCAAATCAGCAACAGATAACAACGGCGACTTTAATCCAAAGAATCCTGATACTCGCTACAGCCGTCCAACACCGCGCCTGTCACCAGTAGTTCAACCAGCGACACCGATCCAACAATGGCAAACACCAGATAAAAGCAAACTGGATAACGTCATCTATATGCTGCAAAACAAGTTCGTGGACTTGAAGCGCGTCATCCAGGGAATTCAAAAAGCCGGTAACAGTATTGATGACAAGTGGAATCCATACCTGCAGGAAGAACTCTATACCGGACGTACCGCAACACGTACCAAGGACTTCATCAAGCATGAGTTAGAACCGCTGATGAAATCCATGCAAGCGCGTAAAGTGGATATGGCTGACTTTGAAGAATACTTGTGGGCGCGTCATGCCGAAGAACGCAATATTCAGATAGCCAAGATTAATCCGGCAATGCAGGACGGCGGTTCTGGCATGACAACACAGGACGCACGCGACTATCTGGCGAACCTGACACCTGTGCAGTCAGCCAACTATCAGGCACTAGCTGCCAAAGTGGACGCGATACTGAAAACTTCACGTCAACGCTTAATTAGTTACGGACTTGAAACACCGGAAACGATTGCAGTCTGGGAAGGTGCATATCAGCACTATGTACCATTGATGCGTGAAGATATGGATAACGGTTTTGGCAACGGTTCAGGCCAAGGCTTTTCTGTTAAAGGCAATGCTTCCAAACGTGCAACCGGTTCTAAACGTGCCGTAGTGGACGTACTGGCGAACATTGCGCAACAGGTAGAGCGTAACATCATCCGTGGTGAAAAGAACCGTGTATCAACCGCGCTGGTAGGACTAGCGACACTTAACCCGAATAAAGACTTCTGGAAAGTGGACGTTGTGCCAACAATGCGCACCGTGGTTGCCGGTAAGAATACTTATGAAGTGTTATACAACGGTTCAGTGGTACAGACCTTCACTAATCCGGTTGAGGCCAACAAGTTCATTCAATGGAATGGCGCAGGCTATACGCTGAATATCGTCAAAGGTCAGGACTTGGTAATGGACGTACCTGATCCAAGTTACAAAAACCGTGACAATGTTGTAGTGGCGCGTATCGTCAATGCCAAAGGCAAGATTGAAGAACATTTTGTCGAGTTTAATACGCATGATGAACGTGCCATGCGTGCGGCAGCATCAATCAAGAACCTAGACCAAGACCAGATCGGTGAATTGCTAGGTACAGCAGCCAGCATTACCCGTTACTTCTCAAGTATCAATACCCAATATAATCCGTTCTTTGGTGTCATCAATATTCTGCGTGACGTACAGGGGTCATTGCTGAACCTTAGTTCTACGCCATTGGCAGGCAAGCAACTGGACGTATTGAAAAATACACCATTGGCCTTGAAAGGTATCTATCAAGATATTCGCAGTGAACGTAAAACCGGTACGCCGACTAACTCTTATTGGTCATTATTGTTTGAGGACTTCCAAAAACAAGGTGGTCAGACCGGCTACCGCGATATGTTCCGCAACGCGAAAGAACGTGGTGAAGCACTTAAACACGCGCTTGACCCGACTTGGTGGCAACAAACGACTGCAGGCAAGATAGTCAGCATTAATGGCATCCTGGCTAAACCAGAACAATTCCTGATCGAAGCAGGCCAGAAATACATTTTTGATTGGTTAAGCGATTACAACGAATCAATGGAAAATGCGGTGCGCTTGTCTGCTTACAAGATCGGGCTTGATAACGGCATGACGAAAGCACAAGCTGCCAGCCTTGCCAAAAACATCAGTGTGAACTTTAACCGCAAGGGTGAAATGGGCAGGCAAATCGGTTCGCTGTATGCCTTCTTTAATGCGTCCGTACAAGGTACTGCGCGTATCGGTGAAACTTTATTCACAGATAACAACGGCAAACTTACATTAAGCAAAGCCGGTAAAGCGATTGTCACCGGTGGCTTATTACTAGGTGTCATGCAGGCTTTAATGTTAGCAGCGGCAGGCTTTGGTGATGATGAACCGCCTGAATTTGTACGTGATCGCAACCTGATTATTCCTTTGGGTAACGGTAAAGCGATTACGATTGCCATGCCATTAGGCTTCAATGCCTTGCCTGCTTTCGGGCGCATTCTGACTGAATGGGCATTATCTGGTGGCGAGGACACTAGCAAACGCTTCTTCCATATTTTTGAAATGCTGGCAGAAGTGACTAACCCGATTGGCAATGCCGGATTATCCATGCAAACAATCACACCAACCATGTTCGATCCGCTTGCAGCCTTGGCAGAAAACGAGGACTGGACAGGCAGACCGATTGCCAAGATGGATTTCAACTCACAGAAACCAACGGCAGGCCATACCCGTGCTAAAGACACAGCCAGCGCAATCAGCAAAGGCTTGTCTTGGGTGGTCAATGAAGCAACAGGCGGCAGTGATTACACCCCAGGCGCTATCAGCCCGACACCAGACCAGATTGATTACCTGCTTGGTCAAATATTTGGCGGTGTAGGCCGTGAATATATGAAGCTGGAACAGTCTGCGACCTCTATTGTGACCGGCGAAGAATTGCCGGTGTACAAAATCCCATTGGTCGGCAGGTTCTATCTCAATGCAGAAGGGCAATCATCCCAAAGTTCACGCTTCTATGACAACCTGAAATCAGTGTTTGAAACTGAAACGGAACTGAAAGGCTTGCGCAAGGACGGCCTCGATACATCAGAGTATCGCGCTAACCATCCAGAAGCCGCATTGGTATTCCGCGCTAATTTAGAACAGCGTGAGATTAGCCAACTGCATAAATTGCGTTCAGAGAAACTCAAGGCCGATGCCTCGCCGGAAGAAATCAAGGCGCTCAATGAACGGATCACCGCGAGAATGCTGCGCTTTAATGAATTGTTTATAGCCAGGACAACAGCAGGCGAATAACAGAGTAAGCAGCGAAGCCGCCTAAGATGATCCAGCCTATAACTAAGAATAGCTTATCCATAGTGACCCTTACTTTAAAACCACATACTAGCAAATTTAACGCTGGTATGTGGGGTATGAATGGGGAACGATTAACCGAACAAATCAGAAGCCTTACTTGGCTTTTTTTGTGGGAGTAATGATGACTGCCAAAATAGATGAAACGCTAAAAGAGTGGGCAACTGACAGACAGAAACAATATATTGATGCGGTGAATACAGCCGGTAGCATTATCGGTGCTTCCAGATTGATGAATACGCCAAGAAGTTCAGTGCAAGATGCTTTGAGAAGGGTTAAGCGCAAGGCGGCGGTGCAAGGTTATTCGCCGGATCATGGATATGTGCATACCGTGCCTGACCCGTTTATTGTAACCGGTATATCGACCTATCATAAAGATACGCGCCAGTGGGTAAAGTCTAAGTTAGATCAACAGCAATACCTTGAAATGATCAAGGAAACCGTTGAACACTTTATACAGGATATGCCAGCAATTAACGTGTTGCCTGCACCGCTTGACTACCAGAATGACATTATCCCGTGGATAGAAATCGGTGATGCCCATTTAGGTATGCTTGCCCATGCTGCCGAAATTGGCGAAAACTTTGATTTAAAGATTGCGGAAACGGAAATATGCGCAGCAATCGGGATATTGATTGATGAATTGCCTATGTGTGAGCGAATGGTCATTAATGACGTTGGTGATTTCACACACTACGAGAATTTTTCAGGCACAACGGAAGCCAGCGGTCATGCGCTAGACTATGACACGCGCTTTCCTAAGATGATTAAAGTCTATTCAAGGGTAATGCGATTCATTGTTGAGAAAGCACTTACCAAAGCGCAATACGTTGATGTGATCGTCAACCAAGGCAATCATAGCCGTACCAATGATATATGGATGGCTGAATTACTGCGTGTGGCCTACGGTCATACAGGGCGCGTAAACGTGCTTAATAATGACACTGTATTTATTGCTTACCGCATGGGTAATACCCTGGTCATGACGCATCACTCCGATAAATGCAAACCTAGTCAGCTAGTCCATGTGATGACTAACGACTTCCGCAAAGACTATGGTGAAACAGAATTTCACTATATTGATATTGGGCATATCCATCATGGCATGGTGTTAAAAGAACACCCTGGCATCGTGGTTGAATCCTTCAATCAATTAGCTGCAATGGATAGATGGGCGCACGATTTTGGTTATCGCAACCGAAAATCAATCACGGTCATTCTGCGTTCAAAAACCTATGGTGAAATGGGGCGCAGACTGCTACCAATACAGGAAATCCGTCACCGGCTGGCAGGTAGTAAGGCTGAAACTACTTACGCAAAGCAGGTTTATACTGTTTGATTCCTTATTACGGACGGTGGTTCGATTCCTGAATTGTTATTCGTCATTCGGGAATAGGGAACAGAAAAGAATCGTAGCATTTTGACAGCATTTACTAAAAGACTAATAGGCACGGGCAGAAACGCGGGTTCGATTCCCGCCTGCTCCACCATTTTAAAAGTAGTAAAAAGTAATATAAATCAGCAAGTTACATGTTTTATGTCTAGGTAAAAGCTGTCATTTAAATGACAATATTTGGGGTGGATTAGGGTTGATTTTCCACTTTAATGACAGCTTTTTTGACAGCTTTTTCGCTAAACATTTCCACCGCTTTATTACCGGCTTCCGGTATCGAATCACTAATATATTTTGCGTACACTCTACGCAACATTCCCCAATCAGAATGACCGATCTGCTGCGCTAACCAGGCGATAGATTCACCGGCAGTTAGCATCATACTGGCGTAAGTATGGCGCGTTTGATATGGTCGTCTGTATCTGACCTTGGCAAGTTTCAATGCACTCACCCAGATATTCTTTCTAATGGCCTGATCACCCGTCCAGCGCTCTAAGGTGCGAGGGTTCTGGAATATCTCGGCATTTTTCAGGTAGGTGTATTGCTTCTGATCCAGTAACGCCTGCATTGCCGGTGCGAGTATTTTGACTTCCCGATTACCGGCACTGGTCTTAGGTATCTCGGCAATGTTCTTTGATGCCTGCGTCATGGCCTTTGTTACAAATATCGTGCCGCGCTTCCAATCTATATCCGTCCAATCTAAAGCCACTAATTCACTGGTGCGCAATCCCGTCCAGAAAAAGAACTGCATCATGTTTCTAGCCTGACCATCCAGCACCTTTAATATGGCAGACTGTTCTTCCTGGCTGAATGGTTGCACGTCACTTTCTTTTTTAGGCGCTTCTTTATTCTCGTAAGTCCAGCCATATAACGGATTCAGTTCAAGCAGTTCATCTTCTACGGCATCCTGCATGGCGGTACGCATAACGCTAAGAATATTGGATATGCGCTTATTGCTGCAGGCCATATCCTTGACCCAATTTTTAACATCGACACGTTTAACGTCTGTGAGTAGCTTGCCTTTGAATTGCGGAATAATCAGGTGATTAACTGTTTTTCGGTAGTCGTTGTATGCGGATTTCTTTAACTGCTTTTCTTTGGCCTCAAGCCATTCGTCCAGATACTTTTCAATCGTGATTGCTTCGCCAGGGCTTTCGGTAAATACAAACCGGCGTTTTGACTGCGGAAAGGTGACACTGTAATTAAACGCACCTTTTTCTATGGCATCAAGAATTGCGCCAAGAAAATTCGTTACCCGTTTATCGTTAGTGGGGGTGGGCTTGAGTTTGATTCGCTCCCTGCACCTGACACCTTGATAGGTAAAGGCGATCTCGTAACTCGTTTCTGACGCTTTGCGGATCCCGCTGCCATTTCTACCCATTCGTTGTACCCCTCAACACTCATTAATACACGACCATCGTAGGCTTTTACCCAGATTTGATTCTGCAGCCATACGCCGTCACGTATTTTAGTACGAACTGCATCTTCTGTGTAGCCAGTGAGTTCTTCAAACTTTTTAATGGTGATGTACTTAATCATGGTGATTTATTCAGCCATTGCCTTGTCGATTTCGGCATCAACTTTATTGCTATCATAAATATGATCAAGAGCCTCAATCGCAACAAACGCTTCCAGGCTATCACTTACGTTTAATGCCTTGGCACGCAGGAAGCGGTAGCGTTCTGCGTCTTTTCTGTTTTCTTCTACCAGAACCATAAGTCTTACGTTGGCATCAATTAAATCTTGAGTGCATTTATTGTTAAATGTAGAAAGCAGGTCTTTTCTAATTGTTTCCTGAATATTCAGATGACACATACAAACCTTACCGGCGTAGCCATAAGATTTGTTCGGGTCTAGTATTGCGCCTTGGCAGTTTTCGCAAGTTTTCATATCATTTCACCCCTTTCAACGCCCTTATAGCTTCTGCACAATCATCAGCACCATAACTAGCGCCGTCATTAAATCTGTCTTTTGTATCTTTAAAAATATCGGAATATTGCTGGTTTACGTGGTCACAAACCTTCGCACATTTCTCAATCAGTTCATTATCATGCGCTTGCAGTGATTCGGCTGGTGTTGCTGCAAGTACCTTATTTATATATTCAATATTATCTTCATGGCCAATCATATCTAGGCAGTTTACTAAAGCCTCGCGCAAATCATTGTTGCTGGCTTGGAGTTTAGTAATTATGTTTGCATCCACCTCTCTCAATGCTTTATCCATCGCTTTATCAGCTTCTATCCCATCTTCAATTACTGCTAATGTTTCTTTCAACTCCGCAACCTCACCCTCAAGCACTTCAATCCGTTTATCGGCTTCTGCGGTGGCTGCCTCGTAACCAGCACAGAAATTACCAAACGGTGTTAGTGGGTTTCCTTCTGCATCATTTGGGATGTAAGCGTGTAGTTTGTACATATCCATTAGTATGTCTTCGCGTTTTTGTGCTTCAATCTGTTTGCTTTGTTCGCTCATGTGTTACTCCTAATCCCAATTTGAAATTTCTTCATTAGCGCAACCCTCTGGGTCATTTTCATACCAACCCTCTCGCATTTCGTCATAGCAAATTTCAGCATTTTGTGACCAATCGTATTCGTAATCATTGGTACGTTTAGCAAACTGACGTTGACACCTTAAAATCCATTCAAATTTACTCATTTGTCTTGTCATCTTCATTACTCCGTATCTGTTGGTGCGGCTTGAATCATGGCTTTGTAAATTTCAATACACGTTTCAACCGGTATTCCAACATTTTCATATCCTGCAGCAACTTCAAATAAATATTTTGCTGGTGTTTCAACAGCCAATTTCATTTCCTCTGTTGGCTCTATCGGTACACTTACCCATCCTTCACGCTGAATAGTGGGGGCGTTGGTGATGATGTCAATAACGTGTCTAAGGTTTATTATTTGTTTTGAGTTCAGAACTTCCAACAAAGCATCAGCGTCTATCAATCTAGTCATTGGTTAGTCCTTAAATGGTTTCAAGTCTTTGATGCGATAACCGTCAGTTTCCTGAATGTACCTATCGTGCATTTCTTTAGAAATTGGCACTTGGTCGCTAAGGCTAATATTCAATCCACCAGAATCAACGTGCAAGCCAGTTACCATAAATTTCATTCCAGTATCATAATCACGATCAAAATACTCACACGATTCGTCAATTACAACTACCGTTCCTAATGTTAAGTCGCCGCCATAACACTTATTCCAAATAATCAATTCAGGATGGATCATGATTAACCTTTCGTGTTTAGCTGCTTGCATTTATCTTCAAATGTTTCTAGTGCTTCCAACAAAGCATCTGCGTCTATTAATCTCATGGCGTAGCCCTTAGATTCTGTTATTTTATTTGCTTCCGCTTTCTTTCCCATCTTGTATGCCTCAATGAGCATCTTATAAATAGGTTCTGAATCGTTAATACCGTTATTGTGCGCGTAGCGTTTGGCGGCTATTCCTAGCGCGTACATATCTGGGTCTATTTGGCTCGGTTCGTTCATGATTAACCTTTCGTGTTTAGCTGCTTGAGTTTGGCTTCGATTACTTTTGCTAATTCATCTCTATTAATCGCACCAGAAACCCATAGATTAGATGAAAGTTCTTTTATGTCGGATTCACTCAACCCTACCCAATCACGAGGCTGCGGTTTGTCGTAAAGAGGAATACATATATCATAAGGATAGCATCCATATTTCTGCCCAAAGCCATTCGGATTGTTCTTTATAGTTTTACCCATTTCTTTATCAGCATAATCTTTAATATGAGTTATTGTCATGTAACCTTTATTGGGAATATGGTCTAACATCCATGCCACTGGCTCACACTTCTCTATCTCGGATAGGGCGGCTTTGCATTTCCATTTAGCACTTGTTAGTTCATAACCAGTTTCAATAGCTTTGATCGCTGACTTTAACGCTTCCTGTACGTTACTCATGGGTTAATCCTTAAAATACTCTGTAAAATTGCGTAATTACAAATCCATTAGGTAATTTTTTGCTTTCGATAAATTCAACGGCTTTATTCTCTACATTTTTTTGTTGTGCAAACCATGATTTACTTGTTAGCGTAAAGAAACCTTCTTTTTGATGACCGTTTTCATTGCCAGTTTTGTAAGTAACAAAGTAAGCTCTAGTTATCATTCCTTCATTTCCTCTCGTATAAGTGCCAATTAATTGCGCTAAACTAATTAAAATAAATAGGTTTAAGCCTCGCCAATATAATCTCTAGCATGGCAAACAAACGGTATGCATCCTTTGGCTCTCACCATCATATAAACACCACTTTCTGCCATAAGTTCTACGGTTATCTGATTCGAGTTACGCCAAATTATTATGTAACGCTTCTTTGCCATCTTCTAACTCCCTATCCTAAAAAATCTTGTTCATCAGTTTTAATTGGCTCATGCTGCGGCGCTACGGATTCAATATTGATTATTTCGCAAATTCCATTTATTGATAGCTGTTCTGCAACTTTCGTCATAGTCATCACCACTTATTCCAGCACTACACTTCGTACATTTAACTATTGGGTAAAATCTAGTCCATTCACGGTATTGCTCATGCTTCTTTGCTGTTGGCTTACTTGTAAAAGCATCGCCGCCGCAAAAAGGGCATGGAAGTAAGCTATATGTAACTTCTGTAGCACTCATAACGCCATTTCCTTTCGGCACGATTTACTTAAATTCACTGCACTTATTAACATAAATAGGGTTTGATTCTTTACGTGAATCACTCGGTATCATCACAACCAGGGGGTGCGCTTTTGTTCTGCCCGATCACGCCTTGCATTGCGTTTATTACCTTTTGCTGATTTATGTTTAGCCATGATCATCCCCAGATAACAACAATAGCCATTAAGAAAATTAAAACAGTATCAATTAATAAAGCCCATCCCAACACCTCTTCGGTTTTTGATGTGCTAAATGAAAATGGGCTATAAATTGCTCTTATAAATAAAAACATTGCTGCCCATATCACCATCAAAGTTAATAATATTTTTGCGCTCATAATCATCCCTTTATTACACTCATTTTCATAAGAATAGCGACTTAATCTTTGCCTTTTTCGTCAGCGTAGAGTGCGGTGCTTTGCTATCAGTCGCTATTCTTATAACGGCTGCTTACGCCAGCCAATCGTCACACTTTTTATGCCTCTTTAACGGCAAAATAAATATCACGGCACGCAAGCACGTCAGCCATCGCTGTATGTGCATCATCAAATCCCTTGCCGAAAAAGTGCGTGTACGCTTCGGTAAGGTTCGGTGTTTTATTAAAGTTTTTCTTTGCTGCGATCATCTTTTCGGTAGGTGGTAGATTGCACAGTTTTGTTGACAGCCTGGCTGTACATTCAGCCTCGCCATCTTTCCATACATCAGCCAGTTCGTTCCCCATGTAGCGCTTGGCTGCAATGCGGATAATCCTTGCATCAAACTGTTCGTTGTGGCCTATGCGTAAGCGGCTGCCAACCAAATCAATCAGTATGCTGGTGGCATCAGCCTCACTTACACCAACGTCCAAGGCATACTCTTGTGTGATGCCGTGTATTTCCGTAATTTCCGGTGTAATAACCCATCCGTCAGGCTTGATAATCAAGTCAATCGCCTGAATGGTTTTTTTGCTTTCCAAATCCACCAAGATCGCGGCCAACTGAACAATGTGCGGCTGGCGTGGGTCGTCTGATGGCTCTGAATACAATGGCAGTCCGGTTGTTTCTGTGTCATAAAATACGGCGAGTTTCATTTTTGTTCCTTCTTTTAAATGGGTGGGCTACTTTTCTATCCCTGTTCCGTATGTACGGCTCTAGCTCCTGCCCGACTATTTACGTAGCGCGACTAGATGGTGAATTTCGCCCATAACTTAGATTTGTATGTTATCCAAGATGTAAAGAACCTTTTGGTTTCCCGCCAAAACCAGCAATCTATGCTCTTTAATTTCAGCGGCGTGAGGCACTAAATAACTGGATTCTTCACGCTCATTTAAGGCAACCGGAACATTAAGCAGTATCGGATACAATCTTTCTGTTAGCCGTTCAAGCCGATCTAAAAGCGTCCTGCACTCCTCGGTTAATGCAGACATTTCAAGCGTTACTTGGGCTGATTGCACATCTTTTTCCGGTGCAGGATTTGCTCTGATTGTTTGATTAATTTGATGCATTTGATGCTCCTTTTCTTGATGAAAAAACTAAATACCTAATGCCTTGCGTGGGTTAATGTAAGTACCAATTCTGTGCGGTTGCCTTACGGTCATAAAAAACATTCCATCATCAGGGTATGTATTAAAACCAACCTGCTTAGATACCCTGCAGCTAATGCACTTGTATTGCACGCCCCCTGTAAGTGGATTGTTTCTTACCCGTTTTATCAGAAGGCGGTACATGGTTATGCTGCTTTCGCTTCTGCAAATGACTGTGTTAGCCAGCGCTGCGCTGTTGTAATATCAACGTTATAAGTGGTGGCTACTAGGTGAATAATTGCTTCGGCGGTAGGGCGCTTGCCGATATTAGTAACCACCGTTTTATCATCACCGGCAGCAAAGTCAGCACCGGCAACGTGCTTGCTAAAATCTGCTTCGTTGATCACGTTATTAGTGATTCCGTCACCTTCTGGTATCGGTTTGTCGGCGCTGGCAATGCGTTCCGCGGCTTCTGCCATCTGCGCTTTTACTGCCGCCTCTGCGAGTGCTGCCGCCTTTGCTTCAGCTTCTAACTTGGATTTAGCATCAGCTTCCGCTTGCAGTTTAATAGCGGCTTCACGCTCTGTATTGCGCTTATCTTCTGCGTCTTTAACCGACTGAATATGCAGTTTGATGTAGTCCAAGTTTTCCGTTGCCAGTAAACGCAAGTTGATTAAATGCTCATAGCCTTTAATTGCTTCATTGATAAAAGCCACTTTGGTTTTAACATCGTTAGCATAGATGGTTGCCTCGGTTTTTCCGTTGGCTAAAGCATCGTTAATGCGTGATTGCATACTCTCAAGTTTTTGTACGCTTTTAATTGCACCGGCAAAGTCAGGACATACCAATTCACGCGAAAGAATTACTGGAATATCTTTGTTTAACTCGGTAATAAAATCGGCATATTCAACTTTTGCCTTCATAATCGCATTAGTCTTGATTGTTTCTTTCTGCTCTTTAACAGCTTTTTCTAGGCGTAACCCTACTTTGTTAAACGCATCTTCATAGTTAGCTAGGGCGCTATCCACTGTATTGACCTCAACCATTTGGGCTATGATGTTTTGGCGCAAAGCCTGAATACGTTTTGCAGTTTCGCGGCAGTTCTTAGCGTTTGCTTCTGCGTCTGCAAAGTCTTGATCGGTGCTTAACTCGGTTTTAATGCTGCCTAGATATACGTCAAACTTTGGTGTAATTTCATTAAGATTGCTGGCGGTAATTTCACCGCGCACTACTACGCTAGGCACTGGCAAAGTCTGCACTGTTTCGGCTTCTACTTTTTCAACTATAACCGGTGGTATATGGTTGCTAAGATCAATTTCAAACTGATTCCAGCCTGCAATAATCTGGCCTTGCAGTTTTGCATCAGGGAAAACCCAAACGCCTGCAGTACGTTCTGCTGTACCATCTGATATAGTAAAAAACAATTTTTCAGCACCTGTGCAATGAAGAACTTGTTGGCATTGAGGCCAGTGAATTTCTGGCAACTCTAAGTTTTTTACTTGCTCATAATGCGCGGCGTTAAACTGTTTGTTTTCCCAGGCAATATTTCCTTCAAAGTTAATGCCATCGCATGAAGCTGATAGCTTGCCGTTTGAAAATGTCATCGGGCTAAGTTCTTCACCGATCATTTTTTCAACTAGAGGACGTGCCAGCGCTTCCGCTGCATGGCCTTTATCAAAAATCTTTTGCGTAAATGCGTCAACATCTGCGGTTAAGCCTGTTTTCTTTTCATTCAAAAGCTGTGTGCGTGTTTTGTATGGTGATAAACCAAGCATTGCACTAGCCTCACTTGCGCCAAAGTGTTCAGCGCGAAAAGCGTGCCAAGGTGCGCTACCCTGCAATAAATTATGTGAAGTAATCATTATTCACCTGCCTTTTCTGCGTCTGTGTATTCCGTTGCAAAATCATCCGTTACCGTTGTTGCCTCACCTTCCACTACGGTTGGCTGCTTAACTGTCCAGCCGGTTACTTCTGCCTTTTGCGCATCAGTCATCAATGCACCTTTTGATTCCACCCAGGCCACAAAATCACCGATTGATTTCTTGCCGCTTACCACTGATTCGCGGTACTTTTTGGCAATAGTTTGAAAGGTTGCGTCATCAAGGATGGCTGGTTCAGCCTGGACGCTTGAAACTTCTGAAACTGGCGTAATATCTTTTTCAATAATGCGCTCGGCTTCATCTTCGTCATAGATTCCAGCAAACCCAAAAGCAATGCGTGCTGCCTGAATTTCTGTTTTATGGCGGTGCATACGTTTTGGGTGACTATCCCAAGGTGTTGCATAACTTGTATTTCTCACTACTTCATCAAAGTATTCACGCACCACAATAGGCTTGCTGCGGTCTTTGCGAGTAATGATTGCTTCAATCCAAACATGGCAGGTTTTGCCTTTGTGCTGTACTGTTTCATCTGAATATTTGAACTCGATACCGTCCATTTGAGGGTGATCGTTCATAATGCGATTCCAGCCATCCACACCTACCACCGGCACAATGCCGTTGGCTTTGTCTGGGTAGGCATAAATCTCTTTTACAAATGGATTCAGCCCGTATTGGTCAGCAACAATCATTAAGGCCATCATTTGATTGTCACTAGGCGGCTGACCGTCACGCTGCTTGAATGCGGTTGATTTAAGAATATCCATTACCTGACCGGCATCTACGCTAAACTTATCCGCAAACTTCGCGGTAAGGTTAGATTTCTTCGGCATTACTGCCACGTTACTTGCGCTCATTTGAATACTCCTTACTTATTTTTCAAAGCATTGTTTAAAGCACGCAGTTTGGTATGTACCAATTTATTACCGTGCTTCACTGTGCTGTAATATTTATAATCGTCAACTACTCGGATGACGTACTTGAAAGCCAATAGCGCCAAACCACCGCTAAGAAAGCCAAAGAAAAACTGGTTCATTGATATATCCTCACTAAAGTTAAACTGAATAAAACTACGGTTACTGCTACTGCCATCGCCACCTTCACAAACCGGCACTTCCGTTGATTCAGTTTTTTAGCTGGCGGATGATTCTTAAAATCGACCATAATCATTTTGTTTTCCAATCTACGATTGCCACTTGGTCGTTATGCAAAGTGCAAGGCATCATCGCTACGGATTCGTGAAAGTTAATCTTGCACCAGCGCTCTTGCTTTGCTATTTCTGCGTCACGTTGTGCAACATAAGCTGATGCACCAAGGATTAATAATCCAAGTGCTGCAGCTTCAATAATGGTTCTGGTCATTTCTTCCCCCTAACAATCACATCAAGCGAAACTGTTTGCAGATGCTTCTTTTCCTGTTCGCGTACATTGGTCATCTGCCAATCGTTATGTGCGGCATAACCAATTCCGATCCAGCCGCAGGAACATAGCGGTGTAATGGTTTCCAAAATGCCAGTACCTTTTACGTCACGGTGCAGAATGTGTGCGTTCATAATGGATTCCTCAAAGGCACAGAATTGTCAGGAGCGAATAAACCGCTGATTGCATACTCAACATAAGGATTGAATGGCGCACTGGCTTCCTGATTAGCCTGGGTAGCGTTGTATAACTCGCGGCAGGCTTTGCTATCGACACGATGCGGAAATGCGTAAGCTGCACACCGGCAGGTCATTTGTTCGCACTTGATTCTGTTGATGTTGGTATTCATATCAATCACCTTATTTGTTTGGGTAATTGCGTAAATCCAAGAACGCCCAATGCGCATCACAATGTCCAGTTAGTATTGCGAACTGTTTAAATGACATTTGACGCACTGCTTTTAATCTAGGCCATACTGTTTTCATTTTGCTCACCGTTTGTTTCGTCAGTGATGTAACAATAGCAAATTGCTAAAGCTATTGTCAATAGCAAAATGCTATCAGATAGCAAAATAATTGAAAATAATTTTTTGTGCAGGAAATTTAGGCGAAAAAAAACCGCCAGAAGGCGGTTTGGAGTGGGGCAATATACTTAAATTATTTTTCTATGGTAGGTCTTACTACCAGTAATTCATAAACAATAGCAAAACCGAAAGTCATTAAAATAACAGGTAGTCCGGTAATATTATATGATCCGATTATTATTAAGTTCACCAATATTACTAGCGCACCGAATAATCTCAATTTGGTTGATTTTTTCATTAAACCTTCCTTCCATTCCATACCCAGAGCACGCGGCCTTTGACTTCGACCTCATGCTCACCGTTAAGTACATCAACTGTTTTGACGCTAGGGTTGTCGCTGCTTACCTCAAACAATCCGTCTAATCGTTGTCGCACTCTTTTAATGAATAGCCTGCCGTGGGTCTGCAGCACATATACTTTACCATCCATCACCATCTGATCGCCGGTGTCCACCATTAATATGTCACCTTCAACAAATGTTGGAAACATTGAGTCGCCTACCGCATGAATGAAAGCCAAATTATCTTGGCCTGTATATGGTCTTAACATTTTATCCGCCCAAATTTTATTAATTTTGAGAACGTCTATCACGTATTCATGAGTTTGAGGTAACCCATCACCCATACTGGCTACTACATTCAATAATGGAATGTTAATAATGCCTTCTTCCACACTTACTTCCGTTCCCATAACTTGCAGATTGGATTTGTGTTGTGCATCAAGCCATCCGGCTGGCACTTTCGCGCCTGATTCAAGTTTCCTGGCTAACTTATCCCCAATTCCACGCGCGACCCCTGTGCTTGAAGGCACTTTATTAAGTATCTGACTAAGATAAGACGGGTTCGTATCGCATAGTTTTGCAACAGCAGCAATCGTGCCGAACTTATCGACCAGTATTTTTAAATTCTCTATACGAATTTCATTATTAAGCATACCAATACCATAGCAAAAAGCTAGTGTTTTATGAATGTGCAAATTGCTATTACTTTTTGCTTGCATTTGCATTAGCAATTTGCTATCTTATGCAAATGGAACTTAAAAAATATATAGAACTTGAACGAGGGAACGCTGCAAAACTTGCCAGAAAGATAGGTGCGCACGCGCCTGATGTATTTGGGTGGGCTTCTGGCATTAGACCCGTTCCCCACAAATACGGTGCTGCAATCGAAAAAGCTACAGATGGCAAAGTAACACGTAAAGAACTTTTCCCGAATGACTGGCAAGCGATCTGGCCTGAATTGTTGCCAGCCGCTTAATACTGTTTTTTTTATTTTTTGATACGAGGTTTCTATGGACACCAAGTTTTCACGCAGCGGAGTTACAAATGCCAACGGCAAGTTGGATCGGGATTTAAAAGTAAAACTCGATGAACTCACCGAATCCTTGCTCATTAAAAAAGCGCGTGAAACCGGTATGAATAAATCTGAATGTGCGCGAATGATCATCATGATTGCTTTACTCGGTATTGACTATGTAATCAGTTTACAGCAATCAAAAATTAAATTGGTGGCAGGAATAGGTACTGATGAGGGGGTAGATCATGCGCACTAATATGACAGACAGTTCCTTAGACGCATTCAGCGACCTTAAAAAATCTAACACACTGCAACAGCAGCAACGCCAGATCATCAACGTCATGATCCCAGAACGTACTTATACGCGCCGTGAATTGGCTTTGTATTCCGGTCTTGAAACTTCAACCGTATCAGCCAGGGTTAATTCAATGATTGATATTCACATTGAGGTAGTGGGTAAGAAAAAAGACCCATTCACTAGCAAGAACGTAGAAGCGCTAATGTTGAAAGTGGCAGCTTAATGTTTATCAATGCTGGCAAGGTCGATCAACCTTTTACCGTGATTCAAGCCCATGGTAGGCGCCAGCACCCTTTTTCTGGCTTGATGCAAGGCTTGGTATGAATTTCTATAAACGTTATGTAGGGGATATTCAGCGCGACACAGGGCATCTATCCCTTGCTGAATTTGGTGCGTATGACCGCCTGCTTGATCATTACTATGCGACTGAAATGGCATTGCCAGCAGATATAGATGCGTGCTGCAGGATAGCCAGGGCAATGACAAAGGATGAACGCAAGGCTGTCATCAGTATATTGAACCAGTATTTCAATTCAACTGAACAAGGTTATTTACAAAAAAGAGCCGACAAAGAAATAGCAGAAGCAAAACCTGCAATGGTAGCCGCTAGGTTAAATGGAATTAAAGGTGGCAGACCCAAGAAGGATAAAAATGAAACCCAAGAAAAACCCAATGGGTTTTCAGAAAATAACCCAAGTGAAACCCAACACGAAACCTCACCAGAGCCAGAGCCATATAAACCAAATGAATTAACACACAGTAAAGAAACTGGAAAGAGTAATGAGCCATCACAAGCCGCTTCCGTGTGTTTAGAACTTAAAAATCTTAACTTCCTTGATGTAAACCCATCCCATCCATTGCTGGTAGCCATGCTTGATGCAGGCGCTACTGTGCAGGAATTTGTTGACGCAGCCAAAACAGCGAATGTTAAGAAATTTCCGTATGTGCTGAAAATGGTTGAAGGAATGCGGAAAGAGGCCGCAGCCAGCAATGTTACCAAAGGCAATTTTGCAGAAGCGCACAAACGAAATGCTTGGCGCAATAGTGAAGCGCAGATTGTTGAAAAAGCAAAAGAACTTGGCATTGGCACGATGGGGAAAGGTAAGTTTGAATTGATTGCAGCAATCGACAAAAAACTTGAGCAGAAAGAAACGGCTTGACTGAACGCAGATACAGACAGCCAACCATTGAAGAAGCGGTTGAATGTGTGACAAGGGAAAGCAACAGCAGGGCAACCAGAAATCAGCAGATTGATTACTGGCGTGAGAAATATGGTGATCAGTATGCGGATGAAATTAAGACAAAAGCAACTGTAATTTTGATGAAAAGAAAGGGTAAAAAATGAGTAACGAAGATATGACTTTAGCTAGTGAAATTAAAAACTACCTGAACACAAATCCGTTTGCATCCACCCTGGGGGCAAGTCGTCATTTCAAATTAACCCGTACCGAATTTCGTCATTTTTGCAGCAGAACCGGCATTGAATTACCAAAGGCCATTAGCCGCAGAATCAGAGCAACACTTGTACGCAAGCAATGTAATTCTTTTCAACACTGGTCAATCAACTAAGGAGTAACGATGCAAACCACACCATTCAAACGTGCGCATATGTTTGTTAATGCCATGAACGCAATCATGTTGTCAGGTATGCCGCAATATCTGCAGCGCATTGAACTTGATAATTTAGGCGCATACCGTTCTCGCGGTCACGGCAAGAACATCAACGTCAAGAAGCCCAAGATCAACTTTACAACCAATTGGAAACAGCGCATGGGCGGTCAGACTTGCGGTCAACGTGAATGCGCACGCCGAGTAAAACAACTTAATGCGATGGGGAAATAACATGAAACCACAGAACAAACACAGCACCAATGACGAACTGGTTTATATCCAACAAATCGGGCAGGCCAGCGTTGAAAAAAACAAGCCTTCAAAAAAGGTATTGCTGAAAAACTACATCAATGCGCTTGCGTTGCGCGTGGACTGGATCGGCATGGATAAGAAAGTAATTGAAGCTGCCGCCCGTCAAGAACTGGCGAACTGCTAATCATGACGATTACCCCTGTTAAATTGGTCAACGCCATGCGCAACAACATCAAGCAGGCTGATGTGATGTTTACGCATGGTAAATGCTTTCAACTATACCTAATGTTTGCTGATTTATATCCACAGGCAGTGGCATGGTACGAACCAATACAGGGGCATATCTTTACCGAGATTGACGGCAAGTTTTACGACATTCAGGGCGAACATGAATCCATACCGGCGAATAGTTATCTGTTTGCAGATGAAGAACATACCGCCTTAAAAGATGCTTTTGATTGGGATTATAAAGAGGTGGCGGCATGAGTACCCAAGCAGAAATTCACAAAAACAAACTTGAATTGCTGACTTTTATGATTGAGCAGTTAGCAGATAAGTGTAATTTTGATAATGAGCAGGTAGCGCTTATGGTCGCCGGTATGAAAACACTGGCGCAACTTGATCCTGATAATTGCACAGTACAACAAGCGCGTGTGATTAATCAAGCACTAGCGATTACAACAGCTTGGTCAACAGCAGATAAAACTTGCTGCGATAAGGTGGTGCATTGATGAGTGTAACTATCAACACGGCAACAATGTACTACATGGATTGCATGGAGTATATGGCAGGGCTGCCGGATGGTGCATTTGATTTGGCGATTGTAGATCCGCCTTACGGAATAAATGCACCGGCTATGAGTATGGGGCAAAACTTAAATCGTAATGATGGATGGAAGCGCGGCGAATCAACGGCAGTAAAAGCGCGTAAAGGTCGCCTAAATTCAGGGGTGGGGAAGTTTAAAAACAGAATTTTAAACACTTCTGATATTGGTTGGGATGACGCAGTGCCAACAAGCGAATATTTCACCGAGCTATTCCGTGTATCAAAAAATCAAATTATATGGGGTGGCAATTATTTTGATTTACCGCCGTCAAGATGCGTGATTTGTTGGGATAAATGCCAGCCTTGGGAAAACTTCTCACAGTGGGAAATGGCATGGACTTCTTTCGATAAGCCTGCTGCATTGTTTTCATATTCAAACACCGGTGGCGCTAATAAAGATAAAAAAATTCATCCTACACAAAAACCGGTAGAACTTTATAAATGGCTATTAAGCAAGTATGCAAAACAGGGCGACAAGATACTTGATACACATTTAGGCAGCGCTTCGTCCGTAGTCGCAGCTTTGGACATGGGGTTTGAGATACACGGTACTGAATTAAACGAAACCTATTTTGAAAATTTAGTACACCGCGTTACTTATGAAAGCAGGCAAGAAAGGTTGTTTGCATGAGCGCTTGGACAATCAATAGTGAATCATCCCTGCAGTCATTCATTGGTGACATACGTGAATCTTATCGTGCGCATAAGTTTTTGAAGGTAAACGCGAAGATTGGTAAAGCACGCAGCCTGGATCAGAACGCGATTAGCCACACTTGGTACGAGCAGTTAGCCAGAGAAATACGCGATGAAGATGCGCTTGGATGGAAATGCTACTGCAAATTACATCATGGTGTGCCGATATTGCGTGCCGAAGATGAAGAGTTTAGAGCATTTTACGATGGGGCATTAAAAGGTTTGAGTTATGAACAGAAGCGAGAGGCCATGAAGTTTGTGCCGGTAACTTCACTGATGACTAAGCCGCAGCTAAGTAAGTATTTAGAAGCTATGCAGAATGATTTTTTGGGTAGAGGTGTAAGGCTTGAGTTTCCGAAGGATAACGCATGATTTACCGCAACCGCCGCCTGTTAGACCTAGCACATCAAGTAAACGAATGCCAGTTTCGTTTAGCGCCGTGCCAAGGTTATTCGCCGGACGGTTGCGAACCGGCACACTCAAATCATTATGAACATGGTCATGGTAAGGGGATGAAGTCATCAGACGCACAACACGTAGCGGCCTGCCCATCATGCCATAAACATTATGACGCACACAGACTGCCAAGAACGTTGGAATTACAGATTTTTAACGAGGCACGTCAGCGGACTTTTGAACTGTACCAGCATTCAGGCTGGTTATCTAAAGTGGGTTATAAGGGGGAACTATGACTATCAGCATAGCCGAACAGCACAGACGGATTCAGGAACATAACGCAAAGATTGCAGAACGCAATGTGATATTGAACCAGATACTTACAATATGCGACACCCCAAAGACCGCAGACCAGATTGCCAGTGCATTTAATGCTACCGGCGGTAATGTCTTTAGTCAAAACATCACCTTATTAGCGCGGCGTGGCTACTTAAAGGCGTGTGGCATGGTGCTTATTGATAAATACCGCAAGCGTACACAGTACATCACCATAAAGTATGACTTTAATGAAGGTTACAAGACTGAAAGCTGTCAGTTAGTAGAGCGTAACCCGAACAATCCACACATGAGAATCGCGCACGGTTCTGATCGCATCAAGTGGACACCATGCGCACCAAAAAAACAGGAAGTTCGTATTGGTTCAACTATGGGGATGCTGTCATGACTATTTATATCGAAGTAGGAAAATACAATAAAAAAAGTGAACCAACAGCTTTTTTTGCTTTTATTACAGATGGAATAACAGGCGGCATAGCGCATAACAAAGAGATTAAATCTAAAAAGCAAAAACTGAAAATAGCTAAAGCATTGCTTGAACTCTCTTATGAACTAGAAGCAGAGGCGAGAGAGGGTGAGGCCAGTCATGCAGGATAGCAAATATCTCATTGTGGGCATTGACCCTGATATTCATAAAAGCGGCGTGGCCTTTCTACATTGCCATAACAAGCGCATTGAATACTCATGTTTAAACTTCGTGGAAACCTTGAAGTTTATCCGCACCAATAAGGAAGTCATCAAGCGTGTGTATATCGAAGCAGGCTGGTTTAACAAGAAAGCTAGTTGGCACGCTGCCGAGAATATGAAGGTCGCTGCCAGTATTGGTAAAAGGGTTGGTTCTAATCATGCAGCAGGTCAACTACTGGCGCAATGTATTGAGGACGAACAGGTGAAGGTCATTCTGGTGCGCCCGACAAGCAAGAAACTTAATGCAGAAGAATTTAAAAAACGTACAGGCATCAAGACGCGCACGAATCAAGACCAGCGTGACGCGATACTTCTTATACACGGAATGGAGTGATTATGGCAGTCGGTGACGTAAACAGTGACGCAAAAGGTTCAGGGGCTAGGTTTAATACGGGCAAAGTGCCGGTGGAATTATTGCCATTTCGCATACTGGCCTTAACTACTGAACAAGACACGGTTAAAGAAGCGTTTTATAAATTAGATGCTTATCAGTTTTCAGGTGATGTGCGTTTTCTGCAATCACTTTTTCAGGACTTGCAGCATCATTGGACAGATTGCGCTTGGGTATTTGACTACGGAAAGCGCAAATATTCAGAGTGGAACTGGTTGCGCGGAATGAGTTGGTCAATACCGCTGGCCTGCGCCGGTAGGCATTTGATGAAGTTGCGCGATGGGGAGTTGCTGGATGAAGAATCCGGACTGTCACATTGGGGTCATGTGATGTGCAATTTGGTAATGCTGATCATGTACGCCGAAGTTTACCCAGAAGGTAACGATTTACCGAAGAAGCCCAAATCAGATTTTCTTGCTCAAGAGATTATTGAAACTATGCGGAAAGATAGATCATGCAGACCAAACTAGGTTCATTCATTGAAACGCTTGTGAATATTGCCATTGGCTTCACGATTAACTGGATCGCCAATATGTTCATCTTGCCGATGCATGGTTTTAAAGTCACCGGCGGTCAGGCATTCAGCATTGGATTGATGTTTACCGTTATATCGGTGATCCGCAGCTACAGTGTGCGCCGGTGGTTTAACAGTTATATCGTCAAGGCCAGCACGGTCATTGCCAAAGAAATTGAACATGAAGTCAAAACACACTAGATAAAGGGGAACGGTCATGCTAGAAATAATCAGTATTGCAGTATTAATGGCGTTTGCTTATGTATCGGCAGTGATTAGATGCCGTAAAACCTATGAACAAGACGCTGCCATGTTGCGCAAGTTTTACCTGAAACAGTTACATGACTACATTGACCAAGACGATTGGACGGACTTTGACATATACAGACCGCTTAGAGTTGGCTTTTATTTGGTACTGGCAGAGGGCGCACAACGTCATGAAAGCAGGGTACACAAAGCTATGTATTCGCCATTTTACAAAAACTTTATCAATGAAAGCGGCGTGATTGTGCCGTATAAAGTTACACACTTTAAGGAAATACCGGCTAAACCTAAACATAAGGCAGGAGTTTAATCATGGATAACACTAACACGCCAGTAAAGTTTGAAGATGCAGTTAAAGCTAGGTTAAAAGGTATTGTTGCTGAATTAATCCCCGAAGATCGTTGGGATGAATTGGTCAAGCGTAGTGTGCAGGAATTTGAACAGCAGGAATTGCCAAAATTGGTTAAGTCTGAATTGACTGAAATGTTTAAAGCACAGATACAGGCGCAACTAGCCAGCCCAGATTATCAGGCCAAATACGGAATTGATGGGCGCTTATTGGCCTCGGATATGGTAAGCAAACTAATTCAAGAGCAAGCACCGTTAATACTGGCGCAGGTCATTGGCGGTTCGGTGCAGGCAACAATATGGCAACTGCAAAATAGTGTTTCTAATTACAGGTAACAAACGGGGGGGGGGGGTGACTAAATGAGAGAAGCATTTGCGCATACATTACGAAGTTCGTTGACGTGGGATGATAGTCATCATGAACGTGCAATCGACAAGCTAACCGCATTCAGTTACGCAGACCGTTTATCTACTTTGTTATGGCGGCTTAAATACGGTAATGATTCTAGTGCCTACAAGCCCGTGATATTCCTGTTAGCCAAGACACTCAAGCCATTAAACCGCAATATATCCATCAAAATCGCAGAACAGGCTATACACGAATGGCTATTCCCATTATGCCCGACCTGCCAAGGTACTAAAGAACGTATGGCTGGTGAATTGCGCGTAGTGTGCCGCGCCTGCAGCGGTGTCGGTGTAAACAGATTTTCAGACCGTGAGCGTGAATTAAAAATAGGCGGTCATTTCCCTAAACAGATCCAAAACTTGCATAACCTGATTACCGGCAGCGATATAAAGCCTGGGTGTGAAATGCGGAAGCGGTTGGGGAAATAAGCTATGGACAAATATGATTTAGGTTTTTGTCTTTTACTTGTATTAATTGCATCCTCTTTGATGTTTATATTTCAAGTGGCAATTCATAAGATTGCAGATGAAAAGAGGCTATGTCAAAAGGTTGGCGGTATTTATCTAAGAACGTACGAAGGACTAAGGTGCGTAAAAGATAATGAAATTATTGATGTTAGACCTATAAAGGAATAAACCATGAGCATTAAACAGGAAGATCAAGATACTTTGTTGCATTTACTTAGAAATCCAGATGGATGGTCAGACGAAGTAATCCGTGATGCGCGACAAAAGGCCGCGAATGAATTGGAAAGGCTTTGGAAACAAGAAATAACAATGAAACATATTGCACTAAACATTGGCGGCGCGTTAGCTGCTAAATAGAAAGGTAAACCATGACCATTTATGTAACCATGATTGATGATAGGCACACTGGATCGCAAGCATATTTGTTTTCAACTGCAGAAAAAGCTATTGCTTATGCTCATAGCGTGTTAGAAGAAAACAAAGTTAGTGCCGAGTACGTTGACCCTGACGACCTTTTTATGAATGAAGAAGAATTGAATTGTGCAGGCTGGTTATTTTATGGCTGCTACAGTACAGAAGGCGATTGCGTTTGGGTAACATCGTCTGAAATTGATGCGGAAGGATAAACAATGACCATTGAACATACATTCAACGAATTTACCGAAGGTAAGAATCTGGACACTAACCCATTTCAGCAAGAGGACGGCAAGCTATACCTACGCTATGACGGCCTGCTGATAAGAAATAATGACGAAGGCGGTGTCAGTGTAGGCTTTAATTGGAAAGGTGAAACTCCGGTATGGTTGCCTATACCAGAAGTGCGCATTGAGAATAATGCGATTATTAATATCCAGGGCATTGAAGGTCGGCAGAAGATTGATGTGGAATAGTAGCTGGTATAAATAACCGTTGTAATTATTTTTTAGTCATGCTAAAAACGAATTGCGCTGATAAAGTACGCGAGGTCAAGGCCTTGCTAAACTACCAACAAAAACGTGTGCAAATTCTTACCCTAATGTGGATTTGCTCACTCTAAATTTTTGTAATCGCGCATAAAAGCCCCTTAATTGGGGCTTTTTTATTTATATTCAAATGGGTTAGCTAACCACCCATTTTAAGGTTTAGCACTATCTGAGGTAAAACCAGATGAAAAACATTGATGATGCAATAGAAACTTTAACCAAAAAAATCACAGATGATATTAAAGGTGATGACGCTTTAAAGCTGACGCAAGCCGCGCTTAATTTAGCGCATACGGCACAAGTTTTAAACCAGGTTAAAGCCACTAAATAAGCAGTTATTTTCTGTATCAAGCCCCTTAATTGGGGCTTTTTGCTTTTATACGCATGATGATTCGCTGGCGGCGCACCCGTTGCAGGGGTTGGTTAGTCATCAGCCGTATAAGTGCATAGCACATAAACGCTTGACGCTTAGAACTATGAAAGCTGGCTTACATCGTAGGTGGCATATTGCAGATGGTAGCTTGTGACTGGCGAACACTTAACAGAATCAGCTTGCCTTACACACGACAGCACAATTTAATTAATCAGCACGACAAGTATTGCCAAACGTGCGCTGGACGCTGTAACCAGCACATATTCCAATCCGCTACTGCGGTGATTATGCCCTTCGAGGCATTGTGTTGGCAGATCACATAAAAATACTGCCTAAATCATCCAAATTCAGCAGCTTGTACGCGAGCGCCAATGCTGATAGCCAACAGTTGTGGGAATGTCGCTCATTCTACCTAGTCAGGCCGCTAGATTGGCGAAAGGCTTAATCACTCCGAGGTAACTATGAGCAAATTAACGCATAAAGGCTGGTTCTTTCTTTGCCCTATTTATTTGAATGCAGATGATGGTGAAGGTATGGACGTTGAAGCCAAATATTCATGGCTTGAATGGTGGTTTACTTGCAATGCTTTCGTATTTGACATTGCTGTAACAGTGATGCTTGCAATCAACCCTGATTATGAACCGGTGTTTCCATTCCAAGTTACCGGCATAAATGAACGTGTGAAGGAATGAACTAATTAACCCAAATAAAGGGGGTCATCATGAAGAAGTTATTACTGGCTTTGATGTTATTAGCAGTTTCAACCGTAGCAAGTGCAGATCATAAATACCTGTCATATATGTACAACGACAATGTAAAAATCACGATTACCAATGTTGAATGTACATTGCCTAAGATTAAAGAACAGTATCAGTGGGTAGTGTTCGCCAAACGGTCAGACAACAACACGGCATTAATTGGTTGTTATAAAAAGCAGGACGAAAATATGCTTGAAGTTCAATGGCTGGATGGCGATATAAGTGTATTTCCTGCCAACGTATTTCTAGTTGATCCCATGACTGGTAAATATGTTAAGCCTGGTAGTGCTAGGCGCATAGAAATCTAACCATGATCCGTGTTGTCATTGATTCCAAGATTAGCGGCGATGATGGCACGTTGAGTGTGATAGTCGTGCCGGAACTGAAATGGCAGGCTTACACCCTTGAATTACCCTGGCGCGATAACAAAAACAACCTGTCATACATACCCGAAGGTGTCTATCAAGTGCGCTGGACACGTTCACCAAGACTTAGCCGCAAATACAAGCGCGACTATTACACCTACGAAATATTGAACGTACCCAAGCGCGGCGGCATACGCCTACACAGTGGCAACCTTGCCGGTGATGTAGAAAAAGGCATGATCACACACTCACTTGGTTGCCCGTTAATCGGCTATCAGGTCGGGCGCATGAATAATCAGAAGTGCATCATGGTATCTAAACCAGCTACACGGGCATTTGAAGCACTGCTGAATAAGCGCCCATTTGAATTAGAGGTGAAACGCAATGGACTTACTTAGCATAGGCGGCGGATTATTAAGCGCGGCAACCGGCGGCGGTCTTTTTGGTGTACTTGGTGGCCTGATTCAAAAAGGCTTGGACGCATATCATCAGAAGAAGCAAGCCGAATTAGATTTAGCGATTCTGAAAGAAAAGAACCTGCACGAACTGGCTTTACGCGATAAAGACCTGGTTCTCATGGAAATGGAAGCGAAGAACGGTCTTGCACTGGCAGGATTGAATGCAGAGCGTGACATTACCGTTGCCAGTTACAACGCCTTACATGATTCATACGAAGCTGATAAGTCTAGTTACGCTACCGGCGACAAGGCCAAAAACTCCAAGTTATTCATCTGGGTTGATTTCGTGCGCGGCATGACTAGGCCAGTGATTACATTTTACATGGCGATCCTGTTCACTGTGATCTGCTCTTACATTACATGGCAAGTATTCCATTACGTGCCAGAACTCTTAACACAGCCACAATTCTTGGTGACTGCCTTCCTGCAATTGATGGAAGCGACTATTTTTATGACTACAACCGTCATCTTATGGTGGTTCGCAGCGCGTGGTATTCCATTTAAAGCCAAATAACAACCAACAATCATGGAAAGCACATCATGAGCATATCAAATCCAAGCGTGACCGGTGAACGGCGCAAACACGATGACAGTAAATGGGTACTGGATAAGCATATCCCCGTGACTATTCTGATTGTATTCATTAGCCAGGCTGCAGTATCGCTCTGGTGGGTAGCTACCTTCACCACAAAAACCGACTTGCGCATTGAGGCGCTAGAGAAACAAACGGTTGCCTTAAATCTGTTGCCGCAACGCATGGCGGCAGTCGAAGCGCAACTAATCGCATCTAACCAACTTTTACGTGACATACGGGATGACCAACGTAACAAGCAATAACTAAATAAGGAGTGCCATCATGAAAGAGCTACCTACGGGCGTTCAGTCAGATCAGGCCAAGAAGAAGATTGATTGGGAACGGATAGAAGAAGATTACCGCGCTGGATTGTTATCCGTGCGCGAGATTGCAACAAAGCACGGCGTATCTCACACAGCTATTCAGAAGAAAGTAAAGGAACACGGTTGGGAACGTGACCTGAATGCAAAGATTCAGGCTAAGGCTGCTGCCATAGTTGCCAAAAAATTAGTTGCCAGTGAGGTTGCCAGTAAAAAGGTGGCAACTGATAAGCAAATCATCGAGGTTAATGCACTAGCAATCGTTGATGTAAAAATGAATCACCGTGGCTTTTCCACAAGGCTGATGAAGCTATGTGAAACCATGATGGAAGAACTGGAAACAGTAACCGACAACCAAGCATCATTAAGTCAGTTAGCAGAAACCGTATTCAATAGCCCAGATGATGACAGCACCGGCGGTGAAGAAGCACAAAGTTCATGGCAGGCTAAACGCTTGGAGCTGTTTAATCGCACGATAGGTGTTGCAGCACGCATTGATAGCCTGAAAAAACTTGTGGAAACCGGTGATCGTGCCGTTGCAATGCAGGAACGTATCTGGGGATTTGCCCAAGACGGCAACAAACCTAAAACACCTAACCCGAATGAACATTCTTTTGAAAGCACAGATAAAGAATGGGATGAATTTCAATCCGCACTAAAACACTAGCTACACATTAATTACCAAGCCCCTTTCGAGGGGCTTTTTTTATGCCCCGAAGGAATACATCATGAGTAAAAGCAATACGCTCGAAAACTCTTTATTGTTGTTGTTATTCAACGCAACCACATTCGCTGATATTGCCGAGAACGATACGACAACACCGGCAACCAATCTGTATGTTTCATTACATACGGCCGACCCAGGCGAAACCGGCACGCAAGCAACCAGCGAGATCACTTACACAAGCTATGCTCGTGTCGCAGTAGCACGTACTTCCGGCGGCTGGACAGTGACCAATAACAGTGTATCACCGGCAGCAACCATTAGCTTTCCTGCAGGCACAGGCGGTTCAGGTACGGCTACCCATTTCGGTGTCGGTATCGGCGCATCTGGCGCAACCGTATTGCTGTATTCCGGCACAGTGACACCAAATATTGTGTGCGGCAACGGCGTTACGCCACAACTCACGACTGCTACAGCAATCACCGAGGATTAACAGAATGTGCGATTTGTTAGCCATTTTGGGTGGTGTCATAGTATTGACCATCTTATTTAAATCGCTTGTAGCGCATTATATGCAGTCGAAAAGACGCACGTTGCTTAAAAAACGGTTAGGAAACCTATAAATGGCACTGATTGTTACAGATCGTGTCAAGGAAACCAGCACGACTACCGGCACTGGTGCGCTGACATTAGCCGGTGCAGCGACCGGATTTCGTGCCTTTTCTGCTGTATGTAGCACGAATGATACGTTCTACTACGCGATTCAGGCGGTAGATGGCAGTGGTGCGCCTACTGGTGATTGGGAAGTGGGGCTTGGTACTTATTCCGGTGCAAATACCTTAACCAGAACCACGGTGTTAGCTTCAAGCAATGCCGGTGCTGCCGTGAGTTTGGCGGCTGGTACGAAGCAAGTGTGGCTGGATTTAGCGGCCTCGCAAGTGAAGTCTATTGCCTCGACTGACTATTCCGCACATTTTCTATTAATGGGGGCTTGATATGACCACCAATACACTTAAAGTCTTGGGGCAATCTAACCCATCTGCAACGACAGCAACAACACTGTACACAGTACCGGCTTCAACGTCTGCAGTATTGAGTACCTTGAATGTATGCAATCAGGCGGCATCTGCTGGTTCATTCAGAATTGCGGTGCGTCCGGCTGGTGCTGGATTAGCAGCACAACATTATTTAGCTTATGACGTGGCGTTGGGTGCAAATGATTCTATTGCGCTGACGTTAGGAATTACCTTGGCAACTACTGATGTAGTCACCGTATATGCAAGTTCTGCCTCTATGTCATTTAGTGCGTTTGGTACGGAAATTACATAATGTCATCGCAGTTTTATAGCGAAAAAAAGTACACCAATAGAATTATATATGGTGTTAAAGACCAATATTATAACTTTGTTAGTCTTTTGTTGCACATGGATGGATCAAGTGGCAGCACTACTTTCATGGATAACAGCCCATCACCAAGAACAGTCACAGCCGTTGGCAATGCTCAAATCAGCACGGCGCAAAGTAAATTTGGTGGTTCGAGCGGATTATTTGATGGAGCTGGTGATAGGCTAACAGCTACATTGTCTAGCGGCATTGCAGGTGACTTTGCCATAGAAGTATCAGTGTATATTAATAGTCTAGCTGCGATTGCGCCGATATTAACACTTGGTGATGGCTTTGGCGCAAGCGGATTATTATTTTATGTAACTACAGGGGGGAAAGTATCAGTATTTGGAAATAATTCCGTTTTAGTTACTGGTACAACTCAAACTGTCACCACTGGTTCATTTTTTGATTTAGCTATAACCAGAATCAGCGGAACGTTAAGAATGTATGTTAATAGCGTTAATGATGGAAGCACGGCTTATTCTGCGAATGTTTCACCAATATTGACCATAGGCGCAGAAGTTTATAATTCGGCGATAGGCTCTCAATTTAACGGCTATATTGATGAATTAAGAATTACAAACGGAGTTGGTCGCACCATATCAACGCAAACATTACCATTCCCTAACGGCTAATCAATCATGGCGCTTGGCTTTTCCCCGTTATCCGGTTCAGCGCTATCTGACTTAGCCGTTGTTGCTGGTGCAGGTACGTCCGATGCCGTTGGTGCAAGTGCTGGCAGTTCTACCGTTAGCGGTGCAGGTAATGCACTATTTAATGGCGTAGGTACAGACGCAGGCACTTCGAGCGTTAGTGCCGTAGGTAAAAGTTTATTCAATGCAGATGGTGCTGCATCCGGCACAGCCAGTGTTAGTGGTGAAGGCGATTCGCAAGTAAATGGTGGTGGCGCAGGGGCTTCCGATGGTGTGGCTACTGTTACCGCAGTCGGTGCAGCATTATTCACCGCAGATGGTGCAAGTACCGGTGCTGCAACAGTCAATGCAACCGGTAAGTCAACCGGTAATGCAATAGGTTCGATTAATGCAACCAGTGCCGTTGATGGTGTTGGTAGTGCTAATAGCGCATCAGTGGCAAGTGGTGATGGGTTAGCAACCGCCAGTGCGACAAGCAAATCAAGCGCAAATAGTGTAGGCGTAAGTAGCGCCACCAGCACTGTAAGCGCTACCGGTAATGCACAGTTAAGCAGCGTAGGTGCGGCAGACGGATCATCTACCAGTGCAGCAGTAGGTAATGCGGCATTTATTGGTGTAGGCGCTTCGAGTGCAACATCAACCGTAAGCGCTACCGGACAAGCGAATAGCCTGGCAGTCGGTGCAGCCGATGGGATTAGCACCGCAGACGCGACCAGCAATGAAAGTATTGCCAGTGTTGGCAGCGCGGCAGGATTGTCAACGGTTAGCGGTGTTGGTCAAAGTACCAGTGTAAGCGTTGGTGCAGTAAGCGCTACGTCAACTGCAACAGCAACCGGATTGTCAGTGCAGCAGGCCGTTGGTGTCATAGTTGGCGAATCAGCCGCTACCAGTACCGGCAAATCATTATTTAATGGCGTTGGTTCAGCACAAGGCACATCAAATTCTGTATCAGGCGCATTAGGCACGATTCAGGCAGTCGGTCGTTGTTCAGCCATAGCAGATGCAACCGCTTACGGGCAATCAGTCGCAGAAGCCATCTGCAACACATACGGTTCAAGCACGGCAATCGCCGGTGGTTATAGTCCACAAGCGCCGATTGAAATGCTGCTTGGTAAGGTGTTGCTCAAGACAGCGATTGGTTATGAAGCAGTGACCACATGGCCTGCATTGGATAAAACCGCGATTTATTTACATAACAGCGTTGGCTTTGATGAATTTACGACTAAGCCAACCGTTCAAGGACAACCGAGCATCAACGCCGCATTAAGGTCGCGCTCACCTACGACAAGGAAATCAACATCATGAGTGAGTTAGCAGCGTTATACAAAGGCAATGATATGGTGCTGGAATTGTCAGACTTGACCAATGAAACCACCGGCGCAACCATTAATGATGCAACCGTTATCGTGACCTTGGTTGATAGTGACGGCGCGAATGTGGTGGGTGACGTATGGCCTAAGACCATGACCTATGTGACCAGTAGCAGCGGTTTATATCGTGCAACCCTGCTGGACACCATGACCTTGACCGAGAATGCCAAGTATAAGGCCAAGATCAGTGCCAATGCCGGTGACGGTAAGCAGGGGTATTGGGAAAAAGACCTGATATGCAAGATTCGCAAATAGGGCTTGATGATAAATACAGGCAAGCGATTCATGCACTACCGCTGGACAAGTTAAACAACGCTTACAAGTGGATTGAAGGCAAGTATGGCATTGCTGGCAGACGTTGGTTATGCGCAAATGACCGCTTTTACCTGCTTTGTAAGGTATTGCACCGCAAGGACGCATGGAAGCCGTGGCTATTGTTGCGCTGCCGCGAGGTGGAAGCCGACCCAGATGGCTACTTGGATTTATGGGCGCGTGAGCATTACAAGTCCACCATCATCACCTTTGCCGGTTGCATTCAGGAAATCATTAGAGATCCTGAAATCACCATCGGGTTATTCAGTCACACGCGGCGCATTTCGATCAAGTTCCTGCGCCAAGTCAAGATTGAACTGGAAGGCAATCAGGATTTAAAAACCCTGTTTTCTGACATATTCTGGCAAAGCCCGAAAGCGGAAGCGCCAAGATGGTCGGATGATACCGGTTTAGTGGTAAAGCGTAAGACCAACCCGAAAGAGGCCACACTGGAAGCATGGGGCTTGGTGGACGGTCAGCCTACGTCAGCCCACTTTAAACTGCGTGTTTATGATGACGTGGTGACGCGCGAATCGGTCACGACACCGGAACAGGTGTTCAAGACTACGGAAGCGTGGGAATTGTCGGATAACCTGGGTGCAGCGCAGGCAGATGGAAGCCCTGGGCGATCATGGCACATCGGCACGCGATACAGCTTCGGTGATACCTATCAGTCGATACTTGACCGCAAGGCATTGATACCGCGTATCTATCCTGCTACCGATGACGGCACGCCGGACGGGAATCCGGTATTCCTGACGGTCAAGGCGTGGGTAGAGAAGAAACTGAAACAGGGTTCGGCAACGATTGCCACTCAAATGCTGCAGAACCCTCTGGCTGGCGATCAGGCAATGTTCAGGAAAGAATACCTGTATTTTGCCGAAGTCAGGCCAAAAACGCTCAATATCTACATTATGGTTGATCCTGCTTCCAGCAAGAAGAAAACCAGTGATAGCACCGCGATTGCGGTTATCGGTGTTGATGCGCAGCGCAATAAATATCTGCTGGATGGCTACCACCACAAAATGAGTTTAGCAGAGCGCTGGACTGCAATCCGTACTTTACGCCGCACATGGATGGCACAAAAAGGCGTGCAGGGTGTGTTCGTTGGTTATGAGCGCTACGGTATGCGCAGCGACCTTGAGTATTTTGAAGGCCAGATGGAAATTGATCAGGATGCCTTCACCATTAAAGAATTAGCCTGGACAAACGATGGCGCTAATGCCAAGTATGACCGCATTCAGCGTTTAGAACCAGATTGCCGCAACGGTCGCTTCTTCCTGATTGCACAGACGAAAGAACTGACGGCAACACAGGCCAAGGTCAAGAAAGAAGGCAATGGCTACCTGATATTGCAACCGATCAGACGTTGCGACCATACCGGCAAGGTGTACAACCTGACATTGAACTTTGTGCAGCAGTTCCTAGCTTACCCGTTCGTGTTGCACGATGATTTGTTAGATGCCGCCAGCCGTATCTACGATATGGAAGCCAGAGCGCCG
>Ga0208625_100006_pt1 | contig 66961 bp, 79 predicted proteins | sample LakWasMeta8_HOW4_2_FD_183858 | JGI IMG/M metagenome (GOLD analysis project Ga0208625, IMG submission 183858) | Freshwater sediment methanotrophic microbial communities from Lake Washington under simulated oxygen tension - Sediment Metagenome... | ecosystem: Environmental > Aquatic > Freshwater >... | reverse complement strand
TGGTTATGCCTGGCGATAACATTTCAGTAGAAGTGAAGCTGATTTCTCCGATTGCGATGGAAGAAGGCTTGCGTTTTGCTATTCGCGAAGGCGGTCGTACTGTTGGTGCGGGCGTTGTTGCATCAATAGTTGAATAAATGTTTAAATTGCTATACTATAGTCGCTTCATTAAGGATTGTCTGAATAGGTCAGTAGCTCAATTGGTAGAGTAGCGGTCTCCAAAACCGCGGGTTGGGGGTTCGAGACCCTCCTGGCCTGCCATTCAGTTCAATTCGTATCAAATTATCTAATTCCACAGTAAATTAACACATGAATACTCAGGCAGAAGTATCGGTATCAGTTCTTGATGTCGTGAAGCAAGTGTTTTCCGTTGTCTTTGTTGTTGCCGGAGTGGCCGCATTTTATTATTTTTCTGAAGATATCCGGTTGCTATATCGAGTCCTTGGATTAGTTGCGGTTGTGTTGTTGGTGTTGGCAATGATGCTGACGACTGAAGTTGGTCGATCTGTTTGGGATTTTGTGCTGGAATCCAAGCAGGAAGTAAGAAAGGTTGTGTGGCCTACGCGTGAAGAAACAATGCGGACGACACTCTTGGTGTTCGCAATGGTTACCATAGTTGGCCTTGTCTTGTGGTTGCTGGATATGTTCCTATTTTGGGGTGTGCGTCTTTTGACTGGTCAAGGGGGCTAAAATGGCGCTACGCTGGTATGTTGTGCACGCCTATTCAAACTTTGAGAATAAAGTTAAGCAAGCTCTAGAAGAGCGAATCAAGCGGGAAGGCTTGGAGCAGTATTTCGGAAAAATACTGGTGCCTACTGAGGAAGTGGTCGAGATGCGTATGGGAGCCCAGCGCAAAAGCGAAAGAAAATTTTTCCCTGGATATGTTCTTGTTCAAATGGAGTTGACCGATGAGACCTGGCATTTGGTAAGGGATGTGCCGCGTGTTCTCGGCTTTATCGGTGGAACATCTGATCGACCTGCGCCCATCTCTGAAAAAGAGGCGATGGCCATTCTGAATAGGGTGGAAGAGGGTGTTAATAAGCCACGTCCGAAAATTCTTTTTGAGGCAGGCGAGGTTATCAGGGTGATTGACGGGCCATTTAAAGATTTTAATGGCGTCGTAGAAGAAGTCAATTACGAGAAAAGCAAGTTAAGAATCTCAGTGCTCATTTTTGGTCGTTCAACATCGGTTGAGCTGGATTTTGGGCAGGTTGAAAAAGTTTAACTGCTGCAAGCAATCGGTTTTTAATTAAAATCTCTGTCTGAATAAGGCAGGGATTTTTGTGTCTAGGGGGAGCTGAAAAGCGTATGTACCCATATTGGAGTATAAAATGGCAAAAAAAATAACTGCATACATCAAGTTGCAAGTAAAAGCAGGTGAGGCAAATCCAAGTCCGCCGGTAGGTCCTGCATTAGGCCAGCGTGGCGTGAATATTATGGAATTTTGTAAGGCCTTTAATGCAAAGACACAGGATACCGAAAAAGGTCTGCCTCTGCCGGTTGTGATAACGGTTTATAGTGATAAAAGTTTCACATTCATTACCAAGACGCCTCCAGCATCTATTTTGCTAAAAAAAGCAACTGGCCTCAAAAGCGGCAGCAGCAATCCGAATACCAAAAAGGTAGGGACAGTGACTCGCGCCCAGTTGGAAGAAATTGCTAAAACGAAAATGGAAGATCTGAATGCCGCTAATCTGGAAGCGGCGGTAAAAACAATAGCAGGCAGTGCACGCAGCATGGGCCTGAATGTGGAGGGATTGTAATGGCCAAGTTATCAAAAAAAGCGAAAATCATTAAAGGAAAAGTTGATAAAACCAAGCAATATTCGGTCGCTGAAGCAGTGGCGTTACTGAAGGAGTTGGGTACAGCGAAATTTAATGAAGCCATTGATGTGAGTGTAAACCTGGGCGTTGATCCTCGTAAATCAGATCAAAACGTTCGTGGTGCAACTGTGTTGCCGAATGGTACCGGTAAGACGGTCAGAGTGGCTGTCTTCACGCAAGGCCCCAATGCTGATGCGGCAAGAGAAGCCGGTGCAGACATTGTTGGTATGGATGATCTGGGAGACCTTGTTAAAAAAGGCGAAATGAATTTCGATGTGGTCATCGCATCGCCGGATGCTATGCGAGTTGTCGGTCAATTGGGTCAGATTTTAGGCCCAAGAGGGTTGATGCCTAACCCTAAAGTTGGCACGGTGACTCCAGATGTGGCTACCGCTGTGAAAAACGCAAAATCTGGTCAGGTACGTTATCGTACTGATAAATCAGGCATCATCCACTGTACATTGGGTAAAGTATCATTTGAAGCAACTGCCATCCAGGAAAACCTGGAAGCATTGCTTGCCGATCTAAGAAAAGCCAAGCCCAGCGCCGCTAAAGGTGTGTACATCAAGAAGATAACCTTGTCTTCCACGATGGGTCCTGGGCTGTGGTTGGATCAAAGTGGTATTGCTGGTTAATTAAGAAAAAGAAGACTTTGGGTTGCCGGTTTTAATCGGCAACCGTCAAAGACCGCAGGGGTTGCAAAACTTAATCATCCTGCGCAGACGGGAGCTAGAACCAAAGAACTGGGGAAAGGGACCGTAAGGGGCATCCGCAAGGGTGCGTTTTATTAATTCTGGAATAACACCAGAAAGTACCGGAGGTAAGCTGTGGCACTAAATTTAGACAGCAAAAAAGTTGTCGTAGAAGAAGTTGCTGAATACGCAGCCAAAGCTCATTCTGCTGTAGCAGCAGAATACCGCGGTTTGACCGTGACTGAGTTGACTCAGCTACGGAAGACCGCAAGAGAGACTGGCGTTTATCTGCGTGTGGTGAAAAATACACTGGCAAAACGTGCAGTGGCTGGAACAGAATTTGAGTGCATGCAAGAAGGCCTGGTAGGTCCGTTATTACTTGCATTTTCAATGGAAGATCCAGGTGCAGCAGCGCGTTTGATCAATGATTTTGCCAAAACGCATGACAAATTAATCACCAAGATTGTTGCAGTCGGAGGGCAAGCCTATGGCGCCTCTGAACTGAAACGACTCGCTAGTATGCCTACACGTGATCAGGCCATCAGTATGTTGATGTCCGTAATGAAAGCGCCTGTTGGCAAGCTTGCCCGCACCTTGGCTGCGATCAGAGATCAAAAGCAAGAAGCAGCAGCATAAGCTTATATCAACCAGTTCAAAACCTATCTATTTTAGAGGAATAAAAAATGGCAATTTCGCAAGAAGATATCTTGGAAGCAGTCTCAAACATGACTATCATGGAAATCGTTGATTTAATTTCATCGATGGAAGAAAAATTCGGCGTAACTGCGGCCGTGGCTATGGCAGCACCCGCTGCTGGCGAAGCAGCGGCGGCAGTTGAAGAGCAAACTGAATTTGACGTTATCATGACTGGTTTCGGTGAAAACAAAGTAGCCGTTATTAAAGCTGTACGCGGCATTACCGGTTTGGGCCTGAAAGAAGCGAAAGATGCAGTTGAAGGCGCACCAACAACACTGAAAGAAGGCGTTTCTAAAGCCGAAGCTGATGATATCAAAAAGCAGCTGGAAGAAGCCGGCGCAACTGTCGAAATTAAATAATAATTTGGCACAAAAAATCAAAGGCTCACGCCTTTTAAGTATGGCTGGTGGCAGTTCTGTCGCCGGCCTTTTACTGTTTGCGATAACCGCACAGTAAAAAATTATTCATGACGAAAAGGTTCGGAAGCGATATGTCCTACTCTTTTACCGAAAAAAAGCGTATTCGTAATAACTTTGGGAAAGGTACTGAAGTACTTGAAGTCCCCTATCTTCTGGCAACTCAAATCAACTCTTATGCTAACTTCCTGCAGTCAGGCGTAGCGCCTGAGCGGCGAGTCGATATAGGATTGCATGCTGCATTTTCCAGTGTTTTTCCTATAGAAAGCCATTCCGGTTATGCGGTTCTGGAATACGTAAGATACAGATTAGGAGAGCCAACTTTTGATGTAAGAGAGTGTCAACAACGGGGGGCAACTTATGCCGCGCCGCTAAGAGTGCTAGTGCGCCTGGTTATTTACGATAAAGAAGCAGCCGCTAACGCTAAAGTTGTTAAAGACATCAGGGAGCAGGAAGTCTATATGGGCGAGTTGCCGCTGATGACAGAGAACGGCACCTTCGTTATTAATGGTACGGAGCGGGTTATTGTTTCTCAATTACACCGTTCGCCCGGTGTCTTTTTTGATCATGATAAAGGCAAAACTCATTCGTCTGGAAAATTATTATTCAATGCCCGCGTAATACCTTACCGCGGATCCTGGCTGGATTTTGAATTCGACCATAAAGATTGCGTTTATGTTCGCATCGACAGACGCCGGAAAATTCCCGCGACAATCCTGTTGAGAGCCTTGGGGTACGATAACGAGGAGATGATCAGCATTTTCTTCGAAACCAATAAATTTACCTTAAGCGCTGATAAGTGTTTGTTCCATATTGTGCCTGAAAGAATGCGCGGTGAAATTGCTGCGTTCGATATTAAGCACAATGGTCAGGTTTTGGTTGAAGAAGGCCGCCGAATTACTGCCAAGCACATACGTGAAATGAATAAGGTCGGTTTGACCGAAGTTGAATCGCCTAAAGAATATTTGATTGGCAAAATCCTGGGGCACAATCTGGTTGACGAGTCCACTGGTGAACTGGTCGCGCACGTCAATGACGAGTTGACTGGCGATTTAATAGACAGGATCATTGAAAGCGGCATCACTGAAATTCATACCCTGTTTGTCAATGACCTGGATAAAGGGCCTTACATCTCCAATGCCATGAGGCTGGATGTCACTACAAACACACTGGAAGCGTTGGTCGAGATATACCGCATGATGCGTCCAGGGGAGCCACCTACTAAAGAATCGGCAGAGAATCTGTTCCAGAATCTGTTCTTTACCGATGAAAGATATGATTTATCAAACGTCGGCCGAATGAAGTTTAACCGTCGTTTAGGTCGCGATGAAACGACAGGTCCGGGCACCTTAACCAAAGAAGACATCATTGATGTACTGAAAGAGTTAATCAATATTCGTAACGGCAATGGCAATGTTGACGACATTGATCATTTAGGTAACAGACGGGTGCGCTCGGTCGGCGAAATGATTGAAAACCAGTTCCGAGTCGGACTGGTCAGAGTTGAAAGAGCAGTTAAAGAGCGGTTAACGCTGGCTGATTCTGAAGGCCTGATGCCGCAAGAAATTATAAATGCGAAGCCGGTATCGGCCGCAGTAAAAGAATTTTTTGGATCCAGTCAGTTGTCACAATTCATGGACCAAAACAATCCTCTGTCTCAAGTGACGCACAAACGCCGTGTATCGGCCTTAGGCCCCGGCGGCTTGGCCAGAGAGCGCGCAGGTTTCGAGGTGCGGGATGTACACACAACCCACTATGGCCGCGTTTGTCCGATTGAGACGCCGGAAGGTCCAAACATTGGTCTGATAAACTCATTGTCCGTTTATGCCAGAACTAATGACTATGGCTTCCTGGAAACGCCGTACAGAAAAGTTATCGACGGCAAAGTAACAGATCAGGTCGATTATTTGTCGGCGATCGAAGAGGGCGAGTTCGTTATTGCGCAAGCCAGTGTGCCTGTCGATGAAAACGGCAAACTGGTCGAGGGCTTGGTATCTTGCCGCCATAAGGATGAATTTACACTGGCCATGTCGGACACAGTTCAATATATGGACGTGTCATCCAAACAGATTGTGTCGGTTGCAGCCTCGATTATTCCGTTCCTGGAGCATGATGATGCCAACCGCGCTTTGATGGGTTCCAACATGCAGCGCCAGGCCGTGCCTACTTTAAGAGCGGAAAAGCCGCTGGTAGGTACCGGTATGGAACGTACCGTTGCTAAAGACTCAGGAGTGACAGTGGTCGCCGCGCGTGGCGGCAGCATCGAAGCCGTTGATGCGGCCAGAATCGTAGTGCGCGTCAATGATACCGAAACTGAAACAGGTTCATCGGGCGTAGATATTTACAACCTGACCAAATATACCCGTTCAAATCAGAATACTTGTATCAATCAAAAACCATTGGTAAAACCCGGTGATCTGGTTAATGCCGGCGATATTCTGGCTGACGGCCCTTCGACCGATATTGGCGAGTTGGCTTTAGGGCAGAATATGTTGGTCGCGTTCATGCCCTGGAATGGATACAACTTCGAAGATTCGATATTGGTTTCCGAACGCGTAGTAAAAGAGGATCGTTTTACAACAATTCACATCGAAGAAAAGACCTGTGTGGCGCGTGATACCAAACACAGCCCAGAAGAAATTACTGCAGACATTCCGAATGTCAGCGAAGAAGCATTATCTAAGCTGGATGAGTCGGGCATCGTCTATGTCGGCGCAGAAGTAAAAGGTGGCGACATTCTGGTGGGCAAGGTTACGCCAAAAGGTGAAACCCAGCTAACACCGGAAGAAAAATTGTTACGCGCAATTTTTGGCGAAAAAGCGGCTGATGTGAAGGACACGTCGCTGCGCGTACCCGGCAGTATTGAAGGCACCGTGATCGATGTGCAGGTATTTACGCGCGATGGCGTTAAAAAAGATAAGCGCGCTCTGGATATCGAAGAAGCTGAAATCAAGCGCTATAGAAAAGACCTGGATGACCAGTTGAAAATTCTGGAAGGCGATATTTTTGCGCGTGTTGCCAGATTATTGGTAGGTAAAGTTGCGCAATCTGGTCCCGGTCAGCTAAAAGCCGGAACGGAAATCACGCATGATTACCTGAGCAGCGTGAAACATTCTGAATGGCTGAAGATCAGAATGAAGGATGAAGACATTAATCTTCAACTTGAAGCCGTTGCTGAACAGATTGAACAGCAAAGAAAGGATTTCGAGGAAAAATTTGAGGTCAAGCGTAAAAAAATCACCATGGGCGACGATTTGGCGCCTGGTGTTCTGAAAATGGTCAAGGTTTATCTGGCGGTTAAGAGACGTATTCAGCCCGGCGATAAAATGGCCGGCCGGCATGGAAACAAAGGTGTTATTTCCATGATCAGACCGATTGAAGACATGCCCTATACTGCTGACGGCAATCCGGTCGACATCGTTTTAAATCCGTTAGGCGTACCTTCGCGGATGAACGTGGGTCAGGTGCTGGAAACGCATTTGGGCTGGGCTGCGAAAGGTCTCGGCATCAAGATAGGCAAAATGCTGGAAGCCAAAGCAAAAGTCGCTGAAATCAGAAGCTATCTGGACAAAATTTATAACAGCAGTGGCCGTAAAGAAGACCTGGATTCATTTTCTGATCAGGAAATTCTCGAATTGGCTTCTAACCTGGTTGGCGGCGTACCGATGGCGACGCCGGTATTTGATGGCGCAACTGAAGAAGACATTCGTACCATGCTGAAGTTAGCAGATTTGCCTGAACATGGGCAAACCATACTGTATGACGGTTTGACGGGTGAGCCGTTTGAACGGGAAGTGACGGTAGGATATATGTACATGTTGAAATTAAACCACTTGGTTGACGACAAAATGCATGCCCGCTCCACCGGTCCGTATAGTCTGGTGACCCAACAACCGCTGGGCGGTAAGGCGCAGTTCGGTGGACAGCGGTTTGGTGAGATGGAAGTCTGGGCGCTTGAAGCTTATGGCGCGGCCTATACCTTGCAGGAAATGCTAACAGTCAAGTCGGATGACGTGACCGGCAGAACACGCATGTATAAAAATATTGTTGACGGAGATCATAAAATGGAAGCCGGTATGCCGGAATCATTTAACGTATTAATAAAAGAAATCCGCTCATTGGCTGTCAATATCGAATTAGAACGGGAATAGCTTCCTGACTTGCTGAACATTACTGATAGCCTGTTCTGGACTACACCAGAAAATATTTAAAGAGGACAAACTCTTGAAAGATTTAATGAATTTCTTAAAGCGTCAAGGTCGTGCCGATGATTTCGATGCGATACGCATTGGCTTGGCATCGCCGGATATGATTCGCTCATGGTCGTATGGTGAGGTAAAAAAACCGGAAACGATTAATTACCGTACCTTTAAGCCGGAGCGCGATGGCTTATTCTGTGCCAAAATCTTTGGCCCGGTCAGCGATTATGAATGCTTGTGCGGTAAGTATAAAAGGCTCAAGCACCGCGGTGTAATCTGTGAAAAATGCGGTGTTGAAGTCACGCTGTCCAAAGTGCGTCGCGAACGTATGGGGCATATCGATTTGGCCAGTCCTGTCGCCCATATTTGGTTCCTGAAGTCCCTGCCTTCTAGAATAGCCTTGTTATTGGATATGACACTGCGCGAAATTGAGCGTGTGTTGTATTTTGAATCATTTGTTGTCTTGGATCCGGGCATGACGCCTTTGGAGAAGGGGCAATTACTGACCGATGATGAGTACCTGGATGCGGTCGAACTGCACGGGGATGATTTTGTCGCCAAAATGGGCGCTGAAGCGATCTACGATTTGCTGAAAGCGATTGATTTAAAAGAACAAGTCAATACCCTGCGCGAAGAGATTAATTCGACAAACTCAGAGACAAAAATCAAGAAGTATTCAAAGCGCCTGAAAGTTATTGATGCGTTGTTGAGTTCAAGTAATCGTCCTGAATGGATGATTATGAAGGTCCTGCCGGTATTGCCTCCGGAATTGAGACCATTAGTGCCTCTGGATGGTGGCCGCTTCGCAACCTCGGACCTCAATGATCTTTATCGTCGAGTTATTAACAGAAACAACCGTTTAAACCGTCTGCTTGATCTGAATGCGCCCGATATCATCGTACGCAATGAAAAGCGTATGCTGCAGGAGTCGGTAGACGCCTTGCTGGATAACGGCCGCCGCGGCAGAGCCATTACCGGCACCAACAGAAGGCCTCTGAAATCATTGGCGGACATGATTAAGGGCAAGCAAGGGCGGTTTAGGCAAAACCTGCTGGGTAAGCGTGTCGATTACTCAGGACGTTCGGTTATTGTTGTAGGCCCAACCTTGAGGCTGCATCAGTGTGGATTGCCGAAAAAAATGGCTTTGGAATTATTCAAGCCGTTCATCTTCAGTAAATTGCAATTTCGCGGTCTCGCTACGACTATTAAAGCGGCCAAGAAAATGGTTGAACGCGAAGGCACGGAGGTCTGGGATATCCTCGAAGAAGTTATTCGCGAACATCCTATCTTGTTGAATCGTGCGCCGACGCTGCACAGATTGGGTATTCAGGCGTTTGAGCCTACCTTGATTGAAGGTAAGGCGATACAGCTGCATCCCTTGGTTTGTAGTGCGTTCAATGCCGACTTTGACGGCGACCAGATGGCGGTGCATATCCCTCTGTCGATAGAAGCGCAGCTGGAAGCCAGAACTTTGATGATGGCGACCAACAACATCTTGTCGCCTGCTAATGGCGAGCCTGTGATCAACCCGTCGCAAGACGTGGTATTGGGGCTTTATTACATTAGTCGCGAGAAAATCAATGCGAAAGGTGACGGAAGCATATTTGTCAGTGTTGGCGAAATTCACAAGGCGCTGCTCGCAAAATCGGTAGAGCTGCAATCCAAAATACAATTGCGCATTACTGAAAAGACAGTCAATGAGCAAGGTGTTGAGGAAGAAAAAACGCGACGTGTAGAGACTACAGTGGGACGCGGTTTGATCTGGGAGATAGTGCCCGATCGCATGCCTTTTGAGCTGGTCAACTGCGACATGACCAAAAAGAACATATCGCGACTGATTAATTACAGCTATCGTTATTTGGGCAATAAAGATACCGTGATCCTGGCCGATCAGCTTATGTATCTGGGCTTTAGATACGCAACGATCTCCGGTGTGTCCTTTGGTATTGAAGATATGGCGATTCCAGCCAAAAAAGTCGATATTATTAAAGCCGCTGATGCCGAAGTTAATGAGATCCAAAGCCAGTATTCATCCGGTCTGGTCACCGACGGCGAGCGTTATAATAAGGTGGTTGATATCTGGTCGCATGCCAATGATCAAGTGGCCAAGGTGATGATGGACGGACTTGGCGAAGAATCAGTTGTTGATGCCGAAGGTAATACAGTTAAGCAGAAATCGTTCAACTCTATTTTCATGATGGCTGAATCAGGTGCGCGGGGTTCTGCGGCCCAGATTCGTCAGCTCGCGGGGATGCGTGGCTTGATGGCAAAACCGGATGGTTCGATTATCGAAACGCCAATTACTGCGAATTTTAGAGAAGGTCTCGACGTTTTACAGTACTTTATTTCTACGCACGGTGCCCGTAAAGGTCTTGCCGATACGGCTCTAAAAACGGCAAACTCGGGTTATTTGACTCGACGTTTGGTGGATGTGGCACAAGATCTGGTGATTACGGGTGACGATTGCGGCACCACAGATGGCTTGGTCATGACTCCAATTATTGAAGGCGGCGATGTGGTTGAGCCGTTGTCAGAACGCGTATTGGGTCGTGTTGTTGCCGTAGATGTAATGGATGGTGCTGGTGAAAAAGTCGTTGTTCCTAGTGGCACTTTGCTTGATGAACATTGGGTTTCAGTGCTGGAAGAGAATAGCGTTGATCAGGTTGTTGTGCGTTCAATTATTACCTGTGAAAACAGGCACGGCGTGTGTGCTGCCTGCTACGGACGTGACCTGGGTCGCGGACATCTCGTAAACATTGGTGAGGCCGTTGGTGTTATTGCGGCGCAATCAATCGGTGAGCCTGGAACTCAGTTAACTATGCGTACCTTCCATATTGGTGGTGCGGCATCGAGATCTGCGGCAATCAGCAATGTTCAGGTTAAATCCGCAGGTACCGTTCGCTTGAGCAATTTAAAATCGGTACTTAACCGCGAAGGTAATCTGGTTGCGGTTTCAAGATCAGGTGAAGTCGGCGTGGTGGACGATTATGGCCGTGAAAGAGAACGCTATAAGATTCCTTATGGTGCAGTACTTTCCGTGCAGGAAGGCAGCAGAATTAATGCTGGCGACATTATCGTTACCTGGGATCCACATACGCATCCGGTAATTACCGAAGTGGATGGTGTTGTCGAGCTAAAAGATTTCGTCGATGGCGTCACGGTACAAAAACAATCGGATGAGGTAACCGGATTAAGTTCACTGGTTGTCACCGATCCTAAGCAAAGAGGCAGCGCGGGTAAAGAATTGCGGCCGATGGTTAAGTTGCTGGACAGTAACGGTAATGCCATCTTCTTACCGGGCACTGACATTCCTGCTCAATACTTTCTGCCTGCAGGTGCGATTGCCGGTATTAAAGACGGTGGCGAAGTAAAGGTGGGTGACGTACTAGCCAGGATTCCTCAAGAATCCAGTAAAACCCGGGATATTACCGGTGGTTTGCCGCGGGTCGCAGATTTGTTTGAAGCGCGTAAAACCAAGGATCCCGCGATTCTTGCTGAAACTAGCGGAACCATTTCCTTTGGCAAGGAAACCAAGGGCAAGCAACGTGTCATTATTACCGATGCAGCTGGCGAACAGTATGAAACTCTGATCCCTAAGTGGCGGCATGTCACTGTTTTCGAAGGTGAATACGTCGAAAAGGGTGAGACCATCGCCGAGGGTGAATTAACGCCGCATGATATTTTAAGGTTGCGTGGCGTAGAAGAATTGGCAAACTATCTGGTTAAGGAAATCCAGGACGTTTATCGTTTACAGGGTGTAAAAATCAACGATAAACACATCGAGGCTATCATCCGGCAGATGCTCAGAAAAGTTGAGATCACAGCGGCTGGCGACACCAGCTTCTTGAAGGGTGATCAGGTTGAGCGTGCAGCCATGAGGGAAGAAAACGACAAAATGGAAGCTGAAGGAAAAATTCCAGCAAGCTATGAATCTGTGTTGTTGGGTATTACCAAGGCTTCATTGGCGACGGAGTCGTTTATATCTGCTGCATCCTTCCAGGAAACAACGCGCGTGTTGACAGATGCGGCTGTTCGTGGCCTGAGCGACGGTTTGCAAGGGTTAAAAGAAAACGTTATTGTCGGTCGCTTAATACCTGCGGGCACAGGCTTGGCATACCACGAAAGTCGTAAAGCAAGACATGCTCAACATGAAGTCGTTGAAAGTGAAGCGTCATCGTTGGTGGATGCTGGAGATGTCGAAGAAGCGCTAAAGCAGGCATTAAATCTCTAGGTAAAAGGCTTCAAAATTCCATAAATAAAATTGGGCTTGACCTGTCAGGTATTAGTAAGTATTATATTCGGCTCACATGAGCTAACGTGCTTGAAGTCAGGTCAAAATGTAATTTGACCGCTGTCATTTGTGATGACGGCGGTTATTTTTATTATCTGACAGTTAATTTGTATATCGGAGTAAACAAAGATATGGCCACGATCAACCAATTGGTTCGTAAGCCTCGCGCTAAAGTAGTGGAAAAGAGCAATGTGCCTGCGCTGGAAGCATGTCCTCAAAGAAGGGGTGTGTGTACACGGGTATATACGACAACACCTAAAAAGCCAAATTCGGCGCTGCGTAAGGTAGCCAGGGTTAGGTTGACTAACGGCTCTGAGGTCAGTAGTTATATTGGCGGAGAAGGGCACAATCTTCAGGAGCACTCTGTGGTTCTGATTAGGGGTGGTCGTGTTAAAGATTTGCCTGGTGTAAGGTATCACGTTGTTCGTGGTAGCTTGGATACCTCGGGTGTAACGAATAGAAAGTGCGGTCGTTCCAAGTATGGAACTAAGCGGCCTAAAAGCTAATGGTTGGTTGGTGAGTTAAATGTCAAGAAGAAGAGTAGCAGCAAAACGAGATATAATTCCTGATCCGAGATTTGGCAGTGTAATGCTGACTAAATTTATGAACATGATCATGGAAAGTGGCAAAAAATCTGTTGCAGAAAGTATCGTATATGGTGCCTTGGATGTGATCGGTAATAAAGGTCATGCGGAGCCATTGGAAGTGTTGACTAAGGCGCTTGAGAATGTTCAGCCCAGGGTTGAGGTTAAATCCCGACGGGTAGGTGGTGCAACCTATCAGGTGCCGGTAGAAGTTCGTCCTTCAAGACGTATGGCGCTGGCAATGCGTTGGTTGATCGATGCTTCACGCAAGAGAAACGAAAGAAATATGTCCGCTAAGCTGGCGGGTGAGTTGATGGACGCGTTTGAAAGCAGAGGTTCTGCGGCTAAAAAACGTGAAGATACTCACAGAATGGCTGAGGCTAACAAAGCTTTCTCACATTATCGTTGGTAAGCAACGAAGCTGCTTTGAAGGCTAACATTTGTGGCTAGGAAGACCCCTATAGAGCGTTACCGTAATATCGGTATTATGGCGCATATTGATGCCGGGAAGACGACAACGACGGAGCGCATCCTTTATTATACTGGGGTTTCTCACAAGATAGGTGAGGTGCATGATGGTGCTGCCACAATGGATTGGATGGAGCAGGAGCAGGAACGAGGGATAACCATTACTTCCGCTGCGACCACTTGTTTCTGGAGTGGCATGGATAAGCAGTTCCCGCAGCATCGTATCAATATTATCGATACGCCGGGGCATGTGGACTTTACAATTGAAGTTGAGCGTTCGCTGCGTGTGTTGGATGGAGCTTGTGCGGTTTTTTGTGCGGTAGGTGGTGTAGAGCCGCAATCAGAGACGGTTTGGCGTCAGGCGAATAAATACAACGTTCCGCGCTTAGTATTTGTCAATAAAATGGATCGTTCTGGAGCAGATTTTCTCCGGGTTATTGGACAAATTAGGCAGCGTCTGGGTAGTAATCCTGTTCCCATGCAGTTGCCAATTGGTGCTGAAGACACTTTTGAAGGCGTTGTTGATTTGGTCAAAATGAAAGCCATATATTGGGATGAGACCAATATGGGTATGACCTTTCAAGAAAAGGAAGTGCCTGCTGAGATGCTGAGTCAATGCCAGAAATGGCGTGAGGGTATAGTTGAAGCGGCGGCAGAGGGAAATGAAGAATTAATGGAAAAATACCTTGTAGAAGGTGTTTTGACAGAGGAAGAAATCAGGCAAGGAATTCGTTCGCAAACTATTGCCAATCAGATTGTGCCCGCTTTTTGCGGATCTGCCTTTAAAAATAAGGGGGTCCAGGCAATGCTGGACGCAGTCATTGAATATATGCCGGCGCCGACCGATGTTGATGCAATCAAAGGCATTCTTGAGGACGAGCAAACCGAAGCAGAAAGACCTGCAAGCGATGATGAGCCCTTTTCTGCACTTGCATTTAAAATTGCTACGGACCCATTTGTGGGTGCGCTAACTTTCTTTAGAGTCTATTCGGGTGTTTTGAACTCCGGTGATAGTGTCTACAACTCGGTAAAAATGAAAAAGGAGCGTATTGGGCGCATAGTGCAAATGCATGCGAACAGTCGCGAAGAAGTTAAAGAGGTTCGTGCTGGTGATATAGCGGCGGCCATTGGCTTGAAAGAGGTCACCACAGGTGATACCCTGTGCGATTTGAAGTCGATTATCGTGCTTGAGCGCATGGAGTTTCCGGATCCGGTAATCTCGGTAGCTGTTGAGCCTAAAACGAAGGCTGATCAGGAAAAAATGGGTATTGCGTTAAGTAAGCTTGCTCAGGAAGACCCATCGTTCAGGGTGCACACGGATGCTGAATCGGGGCAAACAATAATTTCGGGGATGGGTGAGTTGCATCTAGAAATCATTGTTGACCGGATGAAAAGAGAATTTAATGTCGACGCAAATGTCGGCGCTCCCCAGGTTGCATACAGAGAGACGGTTCGTAAGTCTGTAGAGCAGGAAGGTAAGTTTGTAAGGCAGTCTGGTGGTCGTGGTCAATATGGGCATGTCTGGTTGCGAATTGAACCGAAAGAACCGGGCTCAGGCTATGAATTTGTTAACGAGATTGTTGGTGGCGTGGTTCCAAGAGAATACATACCGGCAGTAGACAAAGGGGTTCAGGAGCAGCTTAAAAGCGGCGTGCTTGCTGGCTTTCCAGTTGTCGATGTAAAGGTGTCTTTATTTGATGGTTCGTATCATGATGTTGATTCGAACGAAATGGCTTTCAAAATCGCTGGTTCAATGTGCTTTAGAGAAGGTGCAAGAAAGGCGGATCCTGTACTGCTTGAACCGATTATGAAAGTCGAAATTGTAACGCCCGAAGATTACATGGGTGATGTTGTTGGTGATATCAACAGGCGGCGAGGCCTGATTCAAGGTATGGAAGATACGCCATCAGGTAAGACAGTTAGCTGCGAAGTACCGTTAGCGGAAATGTTTGGTTATGCAACTGATTTGCGATCGGCAACACAGGGGCGAGCAACATACAGTATGCAGTTTGAAAAATACAATGAAGCGCCTGCGAACATTGCGGAAGCGATTATTAAAAAATCTTCATAAAATTGAATATAACATAAAGGTATTATCTCATGGCCAAAGAAAAATTTTCACGTAGTAAGCCCCACGTAAACGTCGGCACGATCGGTCACGTTGACCACGGTAAAACCACCCTGACTGCTGCGTTGACAACAGTTATGGCTAAATTGCACGGCGGCGCAGTCAAAGCTTTCGATCAAATCGACAATGCACCTGAAGAGCGCGAGCGCGGTATTACCATCGCTACTTCACACGTAGAATATGAATCAGCCACTCGTCACTATGCGCACGTTGACTGCCCAGGACACGCTGACTACGTAAAAAACATGATTACTGGCGCTGCACAAATGGACGGCGCGATTCTGGTATGTTCCGCAGCTGACGGCCCTATGCCGCAAACAAGAGAGCACATCTTGTTGTCAAGACAGGTCGGTGTGCCTTACATCGTCGTGTTCCTGAACAAAGCCGACATGGTTGATGATGAAGAATTGATTGAGCTGGTCGAAATGGAGCTCAGAGAATTGCTGGATATGTATGAATTCCCGGGCGATGACACGCCTATCATTAGAGGTTCTGCATTGCTGGCGTTGCAAGGCGATGAAAGCGAAATCGGCATGCCTTCAGTGGTTAAGCTGGTTGAAGCGCTGGACACCTACATTCCTTTGCCAGAAAGAGCGGTTGATGGTGCGTTCCTGATGCCGGTCGAAGACGTATTCTCGATTTCAGGTCGTGGTACCGTTGTTACCGGCCGTATTGAGCGGGGTGTCATCAAAGTCGGTCAGGAAGTTGAAATTGTAGGTATCAGGCCAACAGTTGCAACCACTGTAACCGGTGTTGAAATGTTCCGTAAGTTGCTGGATCAAGGTGAGGCTGGCGATAACGTAGGACTGTTGCTCAGAGGCACCAAAAGAGAAGATGTGGAGCGTGGTCAAGTGCTTGCGCACAAAGGTACCATCAAGCCACATGCGCACTTCAAGGCAGAAATCTACGTGCTGTCAAAAGATGAAGGGGGTCGTCATACCCCGTTTTTCAATGGTTACCGTCCACAGTTCTACTTCAGAACAACCGACGTCACCGGTGCGGTCCAGTTGCCAGAGGGCGTTGAAATGGTTATGCCTGGCGATAACATTTCAGTAGAAGTGAAGCTGATTTCTCCGATTGCGATGGAAGAAGGCTTGCGTTTTGCTATTCGCGAAGGCGGTCGTACTGTTGGTGCGGGCGTTGTTGCATCAATCATCGAGTAATTTATATATGTCTAAGCAAACTATCAGAATCCGTTTGAAATCATTTGATCATAAGTTGATAGATCAATCGGCTGGTGAGATAGTAGAAACAGCAAAGAGAACAGGCGCCCAAGTTAAGGGTCCTATTCCATTGCCTACTAAGAAAGAGCGTTTTACGATTTTGATCTCTCCGCATGTCAATAAAGATGCGAGAGACCAGTATGAATTAAGAACATATAAAAGATTGCTGGATATCGTTGAACCAACTGAGAAAACCGTAGATGCATTGATGAAGTTGGATCTTGCAGCCGGCGTTGATGTTCAAATAAAGTTGAATTAAAAATAGAGGAATTGGCAGATGTCAATAGGTCTTATAGGTCGTAAATGTGGTATGACCAGAGTTTTTTGTGAAGATGGATCGTCAGTACCAGTTACTGTTCTCCAGATTGACTCAAACAGAGTTACTCAGGTTAAAGGTATCGAGGTTGACGGATATCGCGCTATTCAGGTAGCGGCTGGCGATAAAAAGTCTTCAAGAGTCAATAAAGCAATGGCTGGTCATTATGCAGCGGCAAATGTGACAGCTGGACGTGGTCTTTGGGAATTCAGACTCGAAGACGGTGAAGGTGAAGATTTATCTGCCGGTTCCGAATTATCATTGGATATATTTAGTGCAGGACAAGTGGTAGATGTTCAGGGCACTAGTATCGGTAAGGGTTTTGCCGGCGGCATCAAGCGTCATAATTTCCATATGCAGGATGCGACCCATGGTAACTCACGCTCACATAGAGTATTGGGTTCTATCGGTATGAATCAGACGCCAGGTCGTGTATTCAAGGGCAAAAAAATGGAAGGTCACATGGGGGCTGAAAAAGTAACCATTCAGAACCTGACTATTCATGCTATTGACACAGAAAGAAACTTAATTTTAGTAAAGGGCGCAGTGCCTGGAGCTAAAGGCGGTGATGTAATCATTACTCCCGCAATGAAAATGCGAAATAAAGGTTAAGCTATGAGTCTGCAAATACCTGCAATAAACGAACAAGACTCTGCCGGAATAGTCGAAGTGGCTGAAGCGGTTTTCGGACAGTCATTCAATGAAACATTAGTGCATCAGCTGGTTACTAAGTACCTGGCTGGTGCCCGTGCTGGCACAAAGGCACAAAAAACTCGGTCTGATGTTAGCGGCGGCGGTGCAAAGCCATGGCGACAAAAAGGGACAGGGCGCGCAAGATCTGGTACAATGCGCAGTCCAATCTGGCGGACGGGTGGTGTAACATTCGCTGCTAGGCCAAGATCGTATGATCAAAAGCTAAACAAGAAAATGTTTAGAGTTGGTGTTCGCTCGATATTGTCCGAATTGTTAAGGCAAGGTCGCTTAGCTGTAAGCAGTGATATCGTGCCTTCTACACCTAAAACTAAAGAATTAAGCGGGAAATTAAAAAATATTGATGCCAAGCGCATACTGATCGTTGTTGATAGTATGGATGAGAACTTGGCCTTAGCATCAAGAAATATTCCTTATGTTGATGTCATTGAGGCTATTAACTTAAGTCCGGTGTTATTGGTATCAGCCGAAAAAGTGATTGCTACACCTGCTGCTTTAAAGCAAATTGAGGAGCGCCTGTCATGAGTGTAAATAATTACCAATTAGCAGCTGTATTGCAAGCACCTGTAATATCAGAAAAAAGCACCATTGCAGCTGAAAAAGATAAGCGATTTGTTTTTAAAGTGCTGAAAAGTGCAACAAAGAAACAAGTAAAAAGTGCGGTAGAGGTTATGTTTAACGTGGAAGTGGATTCAGTTCATGTTCTAAACGTTAAAGGCAAGCAGAAACGGTTTGGTCGTTCGTTAGGCCAAAGATCCGACTGGAAAAAGGCTTATGTAAAACTTAAGCCAGGTCATGACATAGATTTCTCTGCGGCTTAATTTAGTCAAAGTTATAAAAGATCAATAGGAAACGGTAGAAAGCATGGCTATTGTAAAGTCAAAACCTACGTCACCCGGTTCACGGTTTGTGGTGCGAATCAAAAATGATGAGTTGCATAAAGGCAAGCCGCACGCGCCATTACTAAGTAAAAACAGTAAGTCTGGTGGTCGTAATAATCAAGGACGTATAACAACGCGTCATATAGGTGGTGGCCATAAGCAACACTACCGTATTATTGATTTTAAAAGGGATAAAACAGACATTCCTGCTGTTGTTGAGCGTCTTGAGTATGATCCCAACAGAACGGCAAATATAGCTCTGGTTTTATTCAAAGATGGCGAGCGTAGATATATTATCGCCCCAAAAGGTTTGCAAGTTGGACAGGAAGTTATTTCCTCTGACGCTGTGGCAGTAAAGCCAGGTAACTGCATGCCTTTACGTAATGTACCCATGGGTACTACGGTTCATTGTGTGGAGCTGAAGCCTGGAAAAGGCGCTCAGATAGCCAGAAGTGCCGGAACCTCTGTGCAGTTGGTTGCTAAAGATGGCGCTCATGCGACAATCAGACTTCGGTCGGGTGAAATGCGTAAGGTAATGGCAGATTGTCGTGCTGTAATTGGCGAGGTGTCAAATTCTGAGCATAATCTGGCTTCTCTTGGTAAGGCTGGAGCTACCAGATGGAGAGGGGTTCGTCCTACCGTTCGGGGTGTTGTTATGAACCCAGTTGATCACCCTCATGGTGGTGGTGAAGGCCGTACATCCGGCGGAAGGCATCCTGTATCACCTTGGGGTATGCCAACCAAAGGTTATAAAACAAGAAAAAATAAGCGGACTGATAATATGATTGTCAGACGTCGTAAGCAGAAATAGAGAGGAAATAGCGTGCCGCGTTCAATTAAAAAAGGTCCTTTTATTGATCATCATCTGCTAAAAAAAGTAGAAGATGCTGTTAGCAGCAATAATCGGAAACCGATTAAAACATGGTCAAGAAGATCAATGATTATTCCAGATATGCTGGGCTTAACTATTGCAATCCATAATGGGCGCCTGCACATTCCGGTTCTTATTTCTGAGAATATGGTCGGGCATAAGTTGGGTGAGTTTGCGCCAACTCGAACTTATAAAGGCCATGTGGCTGATAAGAAATCTAAATAGGTTGTGTGATGGAAATTTCAGCAAAATTAAGTAATGCGCCTCTGTCTGCGCAAAAAGCTCGGTTGGTCGGTGATCAAATTCGCGGATTGCCTGTTGAAAAGGCGCTGAATGTATTGAAATTCAGCTCTAAAAAAGGTGCAGCAATCATTAAAAAAGTTCTGGAATCGGCAATAGCGAACGCAGAGCATAATGAAAGTGCCGACATTGACGAGTTGAGAGTGTCTACCGTTTATGTGAATGAAGGGGCGACCATGAAAAGATTTAAGGCAAGAGCTAAAGGACGTGCAAATCATATCCTTAAAAGAACCTGTCATATCACAGTTAAAGTTGCAGAATACGAGTAGGGGCATAAAATGGGTCAAAAGGTACATCCAACAGGTATTCGCCTTGGCATTGTCAAAGATTGGAATTCAAGATGGTACGCAAACAGCCAGGATTATTCGGTTTTCCTGCATCAAGATTTGACAGTCAGAGATTATATCAAGAAAAAATTAGCTCATGCTTCTGTAAGCCGTATTCAAATTAATCGTCCTGCGAATAATGCGCATATTACCATTCATACTGCACGTCCTGGCATTGTGATCGGTAAAAAAGGTGAAGATATCGACGTTCTGAGACAGGAAGTTTCAAAAATGATGGGTATTCCTGTTCAATTGAACGTGGAAGAGATCAGAAAGCCGGAATTAGATGCTCAACTTGTAGCAGAAAGTATTGCACAACAGCTTGAAAAAAGAATCATGTACCGTCGCGCCATGAAGCGCGCAGTAACTAACACAATGCGTTTAGGTGCTGAAGGTATAAAAATTAATGTAGGCGGCCGTTTGAACGGTGCTGAAATCGCAAGAAGCGAGTGGTACAGAGAAGGTCGCGTGCCTCTTCATACTTTAAGAGCCGACATTGATTATGCAACGGCAGAAGCAAATACCACATACGGTATCATTGGTATTAAAGTCTGGATATTTAAGGGTGAAGTATTTGATATGGACGCCCATATCGCTTCTATTAACTCAGAACCTAAAAAATAGTTGAAGGAATAGAGAAATGCTTCAACCTAAAAGAACTAAATTCCGTAAGCAACATAAAGGCAGAAATAACGGTACTGCCGTACGTGGATCTTCAGTAAGTTTCGGCGAGTATGGCCTTAAGTCAATTAGTCGTGGCCGGCTTACCGCCCGTCAAATTGAATCAGCTCGTAGGACTATTACCCGGCACGTAAAACGGGGTGGTAAGATCTGGATTAGAATCTTCCCAGATAAGCCAATTACGAAAAAACCTTTAGAAGTTCGTATGGGAAAAGGAAAAGGTAGTGTAGAATACTGGGTTGCTCAAATCAGACCAGGAACGATGTTGTATGAAATACAAGGTGTTTCTGAAGAACTGGCACGCGAAGCATTTGCTTTAGCGGCCGCTAAGCTGCCTTTAAAAACAACCTTTACTGCTCGGACTATAATGTAATGAAAGTTAGTGAAATACGCCAAAAATCCAAAGACGAATTAAAAGCTATGCTGCTTGATTTGTCGCGCGAACAATTCAATCTGAGAATGCAAAAAGGCACAGGCCAATTGTCAAAACCTGATCAAATCAAAAAGGTAAGACGCAGCGTGGCACGCATCAATACAGTATTAAATGAAATGGCGAGTGCGTGAATATGAGCGAAAATGTAACTAAATTACGTACAATCACTGGTCGGGTTGTAAGTAACAAAATGGATAAAACTATTACAGTTTTAGTTGAACGCGTGGTAAAACATCCAGTTTATGGTAAATACGTTAAACGCTCAACCAAGATGATGGCTCATGATGAAAACAATATTTGCCAGGAAGGCGATGTGGTTTCTATTACATCATGCCGGCCATTATCAAAGAATAAAACCTTCAAATTGGTTGAAGTTTTAGAAACCACAAGCAAATAGTAGTCACAGCTATTAACAAACAGACTAATTGGGAATAAATCATGATTCAGATGCAAACTAACCTTGACGTCGCCGACAATAGTGGCGCAAAAAGGGTCATGTGTATCAAAGTATTAGGGGGTTCGCATAGACGATATGCTGGAATTGGTGACATCATCAAAGTCAGCATTAAAGATGCTATTCCTCGTGGAAGAGTAAAAAAAGGCGAAGTCTATAATGCTTTAGTCGTCAGAACTCGTAAGGGTGTCCGTCGTCCAGATGGGTCAGTTATTCGATTTGATGGCAATGCAGCAGTCATTCTGAATAATAATTTACAGCCACTTGGTACGCGTATTTTTGGCCCTGTTACCCGTGAGCTTAGAGGTGAGAAATTCATGAAAATAATCTCACTAGCTCCTGAAGTTTTATAAGGTAGGGTTTAAAAATGCAAAAAATTAAACAAGGCGATGAAGTTATCGTTATCACCGGCAAAGATAAAGGTAAAACCGGCAGAGTGATCAAGGTTCTCAAAGAGAGCAAGGTTCTAGTCGAAGGAATTAACCAGGTCAAAAAAAACCAAAGACCTAATCCAAATGCAGGTGTTTCAGGCGGAATTATCGTTAAGGATATGCCGATTAATATTTCAAATATTGGCTTATATAATCCTGAAACCAAAAAAGCAGATCGTGTTGGCTTTAAGTTTCTAGAAGATGGAAAGAAAGTCAGATATTTTAAGTCAACAAATGAAGTTGTTGACGTTTAAGGTGTAGATAAAAATCATGGCTAGACTAGAAACTGAATATAAAGAAAAAGTCCTTCCTGCTTTAATGCAGCAGTTTGGGTATAAATCCGTAATGCAGGCCCCGCGCATCACAAAAATAACACTAAATATGGGTGTGGGCGGAGCGGTCGCGGATAAAAAAGTTCTACAATCAGCGGTAAGCGACATGGAAAAAATTTCCGGTCAAAAACCCGTTATTACGTTGGCTAGAAAATCAATTGCTGGTTTTAAAATTCGCGATGATATGCCTATTGGCTGCAAGGTTACGTTGCGCAGCGATAGAATGTACGAATTTTTGGATCGCTTGATTACTATTTCAATCCCTAGAATACGAGATTTTAGAGGACTTAGCCCTAAAAGCTTTGATGGGCGAGGTAATTACTCCATGGGCGTCAAAGAGCAGATCATTTTCCCTGAAATTGATTACGATAAAATTGACGTTTTAAGGGGTATGGATATTACCATTACAACAACAGCTCAAACCAATGAAGAAGGTTTAGCTTTGTTAAAGCTTTTCAATTTTCCATTTAAGAACTAAAGGGCGATTTTGGCATGGCAAAAAAATCTATGATTGCGCGCGAAGTCAAGCGTAAGAAATTAGTACAAAAACTTGATGGAAAACGTAAGGCTCTGAAAGAATTAATCAGAAATCCAAATACATCATTTGAAGATAAAGAAGCTGCTCAATTACAGCTCCAAAAATTACCAAGGGACTCAAGCGTAACAAGAGTACGTAACCGTTGTAATTTAACCGGGCGTCCCCATGGTTATTACCGCAAGTTTGGACTCAGCAGAAATAAACTGAGAGAAGCGACTATGCGTGGTGATGTACCAGGCGTAGTTAAGGCTAGTTGGTAAGATCTATTAGATCAAGTTTGGAGATATTAGATAATGAGTATGACAGACCCAGTAGCAGATATGTTGACCCGGATTAGAAACGGTCAATCTGCTGGCAAAAAGAGCGTTAAACAACCTTCCTCTAAATTAAAAGTATCTATAGCTAAGGTGCTTAAAGAAGAAGGTTATATTACAGACTTCACTACAGAAACCACCGGTAGTCATACAGAAATGACTATCGAGTTGAAATACTATAAAGGTGCCCCTGTAATTGAAAGTATTAAAAGAATAAGTAAACCTGGTTTACGTATTTATAAATCTAAAGATGAGTTACCCAAAGTTCTTGGCGGGTTAGGTATTGCTATTGTGTCTACATCAAATGGTGTTATGACGGATAGAGCTGCCCGTGCGATAGGACATGGCGGTGAAGTCATTTGTACTGTTTGCTAAGGTAGGCGTGTTATGTCAAGAATAGCTAAAGCCCCAGTTAGTATCCCGAGTGGCGTGGATATTAAGCTAGATGGTAATAAAATGACTGCAAAGGGTAGTAAAGGTCAATTATCATTCGATTTCAATCCATCTATCAGCATGGAAATTACAGATAATGTAATCCAAATGTTGTGGGATAAAAATGATAAGTCCGCAACTGCTCAAGCAGGAACTGCTAGAGCAATCGTAAGTAACATGGTGACAGGTGTCTCTGCGGGTTTTGAAAAGAAATTAACACTCATCGGTGTTGGTTATAGAGCGCAAGCAAAGGGTGATTCGCTCAGTTTGTCTCTGGGATTCTCGCATCCGGTTGAATTCCAGGTTCCAGCAGGAATTACCGTCGAAACGCCAAGCCAAACTGAAATATTAGTCAAAGGAAGTGACAGACAGTTAGTTGGTGAAGTTGCTGCAAAAATCAGAGCCTATCGTCCGCCAGAGCCATATAAGGGCAAGGGTGTCAGATATGCCGATGAGCATGTTGCAAGAAAAGAAGCCAAGAAAAAGTAAGGTAGCGTGATGGAAAAGAAACAATCTCGATTGAAGCGCGCATTAAAGTTGCGTAGCAAGATAAAAAAAGTAGGCACAACTCGTCTATCAATTCATAAGACTGCGCAGCATATTTATGCACAAGTTATTAGTGAAGATGGAACGAAAACGTTGGCAAGCGCATCCACAACGCAAGCTGAAATTAAAGCCGGTTTAAAAAACACTGGAAATATAACTGCTGCGGCTGAAGTTGGAAAGTCTATTGCTCAGAAAGCTATAGCAGCTGGTGTGACTGAAGTCGCTTTTGATCGTTCAGGATTTAAATACCATGGCCGCGTTAAAGCATTAGCCGATGCCGCACGTGAAGCCGGCTTGAAATTTTAGGGGAATAGAATGGCTACAGCACCTTCTCAAGGCAGTACAGATGGACTGCAAGAAAAATTGGTCAATGTAAGACGTGTTGCAAAAGTTGTAAAAGGCGGTAGGGTTTTCGGTTTTACTGCACTGACAGTAGTTGGTGATGGTGAAGGCCGGGTCGGTTACGGTGTAAGCAAGGCGCGTGAGGTTCCAATTGCAATTCAAAAATCATTGGAGCAAGCGCGGAAGAATATGCGTAAAGTTTCGCTAAAAGGCGATACTTTGCAATATCCAATCATGAGCTCAACTGGGGCTGCCAAAGTATATATGCAGCCGGCATCCGAAGGTACTGGGATTATTGCGGGTGGCGCAATGAGAGCGGTATTCGAAGTTGTGGGAGTGCATAACGTATTGGCTAAATGCATAGGTACTAATAATCCAATCAATGTTGTGAGAGCAACTATTGACGGACTAACCGGAATGCATAATGCCAACCAAATTGCTGCAAAGCGTGGCTTAACAGTTGAACAAATTACTGGGTAGTACAATGGCTGGTACCAAATTAAGTGTTACGATGACAAAAAGCAAATTCGGGCGTTTACCGCGTCATCAAGCCTGCTTGAAAGGTTTGGGTTTGCGTAAAATTAATCAGACTGTTGAAGTGCTTAATACAGCTGAGAACCGTGGTATGATTAATAAAATATCATACATGTTAAAAGTCGAGGAACTGTAATGTTTTTAAATACCATCCAAGCAAGTGAAGGATCGCGAAAAAAATCAAAACGCGTTGGGCGCGGAATTGGATGTACCTTAGGCAAAACCTGCGGAAGAGGTCACAAAGGCCAAAAAGCCCGTAGTGGCGGTTTCCATAAGGTTGGGTTTGAGGGCGGCCAGATGCCATTGCAGCGCCGCTTGCCAAAAATCGGATTTACTTCCAGAGTAAAAATGTATTCTGCTGAAGTGCGTTTAGGCGAATTGAACTCAATGGACCTAGATGTTATTGATTTAAATGCGCTGATAAAAGCCAATGTGGTCCCTGCTTTTACGAAAACAGCAAAAGTCATTAAGTCAGGCGAATTGAACAGAGCTGTGACAGTTAAAGGCATTAAAGTAACTGGCGGGGCTAAAGAGTCTATTGAAACTGCTGGCGGCAAAGTAGAGGTCTAAGTGAGTACTACAAGGGCACAGATGGCTAGCAAAATCGGTGGCTTTTCAGAACTTAAAGCGAGATTGCTTTTTGTTTTGGGTGCTTTTTTTGTTTATAGAGTTGGTGCGCATATCCCTGTTCCAGGGATAGATCCCAAAGCTCTTGCTGTTATGTTTGAGCAGCAAAGCGGATCAATACTGGATATGTTTAATATGTTCTCTGGCGGCGCATTAATGCGTTTAAGTCTGTTTGCTCTGGGTATTATGCCTTATATTTCTGCATCGATTATTATGCAGTTGATGACGGTCGTCATACCAGCAATGGAGCAAATCAAAAAGGAAGGCGAGTCGGGACGGCGGAGGATTTCACAATATACGCGCTACGGAACTGTTGTTTTAGCAACATTTCAAGCAATTGGTATATCTTTAGCATTGCAAAATCAAACAGCTGGCGGGCTTTCTGTTGTAATGAATCCCGGAATAAGCTTTATAGTTATCACCGCAATAACTTTGGTTACTGGTACTGTGTTCTTGATGTGGCTTGGCGAGCAAGTTACTGAGAGAGGAATAGGCAACGGAATATCAATGATTATCTTTGCTGGTATCGTATCCGGTTTGCCCAAGGCTATCGGCGGGACACTAGAGCTTGCTCGCACCGGCGAAATGAATGCTGGATTTATTATACTTTTGTTTGCATTATCGGTATCTGTAACTGCGCTAGTTGTTTTTGTCGAAAGGGGTCAAAGAAGGATATTAATTAATTATCCGAAAAGACAACAAGGACGAAAAATGTATGGTGGACAGAGTAGCTTTCTGCCATTGAAACTGAATATGGCCGGTGTAATACCTCCCATTTTTGCCTCAAGTATCATCCTGTTTCCTGCAACGATTGCAGGGTGGTTTGGTAATGCGGACGGGTTTACTTGGCTTCAGGATGTGGCGACAATGCTTTCGCCGGGGCAGCCTGTCTATGTCATGTTATATGCGGCTGCTATCATTTTCTTCTGCTTTTTTTATACTGCATTAGTCTTCAATTCCAAGGAAACTGCCGAAAATTTAAAAAAATCAGGTGCATTTCTTCCAGGTATTCGCCCTGGTTTGCAGACAAGTGCTTATATTGATAAAGTAATGACTCGTTTGACGTTGATTGGCGCTTTCTATATTACACTAGTATGTCTATTGCCAGAGTTTCTGATTGTGTACTGGAATGTACCTTTCTATTTTGGTGGTACATCCTTGTTGATTATTGTGGTCGTCGTTATGGATTTTATCTCACAGATGCAAACCCATATAATGTCACAGCAATACGAAGGCTTAATGAAAAAAGCCAATCTGAAAAAATAATTATTTACGCAAGAACAACTTAGGAGTTTGGTAGTGAAAGTTCGAGCCTCAGTAAAGACAATATGTAGAAAATGTAAAGTTGTAAAAAGAAACGGTGTTGTTAGAGTTATCTGTGTAGACGGAAGACACAAACAACGGCAAGGTTAAAATTTGTTGCGCTATATTTAGTGTAATGCTATAATTCGGCTCTTAACTTTAGGGCATTACTCAGGGGAGTATCTAAATGGCACGTATTGCCGGGATAAATATACCAGATCATAAGCATGCGGTTATTGCCTTAACTGCTATTTATGGAATCGGTCGTCAAACTGCAAGTGAAATATGTGATGAGGTGGGTATTCTGCCTTCCATAAAAATAAAAGAATTGACCGAAGAGCAGTTGGAGTCTATTCGTGGTGTTGTTTCGAAGATGACAGTTGAGGGTGATCTGCGTCGCGAAGTTTCTATGAATATAAAGCGCTTGATGGATCTAGGTTGTTATCGCGGAATAAGGCATCGCAGAGGATTGCCTTTAAGAGGCCAGAGAACGAGAACCAATGCTCGGACTCGTAAAGGTCCTCGTAAACCAATTAGAAAATAGAAATACCCTTAAGAGGTCGAATTAATGGCTAGTCCAAATCGCGCTAGAAAACGTATAAAAAAAGAAGTCGCTGATGGCATTGCGCATGTCCATGCTTCTTTCAATAACACAATCATAACGATCACCGATAGAAAAGGTAATGCTTTATCTTGGGCAACTTCTGGAGGCTCAGGATTTCGTGGTTCTAGAAAAAGCACTCCATTTGCTGCACAGGTAGCAGCTGAGAAAGCCGGTTCTGTCGCGCAAGAGTTTGGCTTAAAAAACCTTGATGTGATGATCAAAGGCCCTGGGCCAGGTCGCGAATCCGCGGTTCGTTCTTTGAATAACCTTGGATTTAAAATTAATAACATTGTTGATGTGACGCCAATTCCACATAATGGATGTCGTCCGCCTAAGAAACGCCGCGTATAGGAAACTGGAGTAGTATCATGGCAAGATATCTTGGACCTACTTGTAAATTAAGTCGAAGAGAAGGTACTGATCTGTTTTTGAAAAGCAGAGGCAAGTCCCTAGAAAATAAATGTAAATTGGATCAGCGTCCTGGCCAACATGGCACTAAGCGCGCCAGAAGTTCCGACTATGCTTTACAGTTGAGAGCCAAACAGCGTCTTCGTAGAATATATGGCATTCTGGAGAAACAATTCAGAAATTACTATAAGTCTGCTGATATGAAAAAAGGGGCAACGGGCGAGAATCTGTTAAACCTATTGGAGTCCAGATTAGATAACGTCGTATATCGTATGGGTTTTGCGTCTACAAGAGCAGAAGCTCGTCAGCTGGTAACTCATAAATCTATCTTAGTAAATAATGTGCTGATTAACATCCCGTCTTATCAGGTGTTGCCTGGTGACGTGCTTTCGATTAGAGAAAAAGCTAAAAAACAACAGCGTATTATTGATGCATTAACGGTGACTGAGCAATATGGATTTCCTGCTTGGGTTGATGTTAATTCAAAGACCATGTCCGGCACATTTACATCATTACCAGATCGTGTTGATTTAGGTACGGATATTAATGAACAGTTGGTCGTGGAACTTTACTCTAAATAATATTGCAGTTCTGAGGAATATAAATGCAGAATTCTATTTCTGGCTTATTAAAGCCTAGACTGGTTGAGGTTGTTAGTAAAACACCGAATCATTCAAGGATTGTTATCGAGCCGTTAGAGCGTGGTTTTGGTCACTCATTAGGAAATGCTTTAAGACGCGTTTTATTGTCTACTATACCGGGCTGTGCTGTAACCGATGTGGAAATCGAAGGTGTTCTTCATGAATACACTACCATAGAAGGTGTGCAGGAAGACGTAATTGATATTCTGCTTAACCTCAAAAAGTTGGCTGTCATTCTTCATTCAAAGGATGAAGTTGAACTCACGCTTACTAAGCATGGTGCTGGTTGCGTAACAGCGGGAGATATTAGCGTTCCACATGACGTTGAAATTATAAATCCTGAATTAGTCATCGCCAATTTGACTCAAGCCGGCGTTCTTAATATGAAGATCAGGGTAAGACGTGGTCGTGGCTATGAGCCTGTTAGTGTTAGAAAATCTAATTCAGATCATAATCTTGCCGTTGGTGCATTGCATTTGGATGCCTCTTTTAGTCCTATTGTAAAAGTCGCATATCAGGTTGAAAGCACTCGTGTTGAACAAAGAACTAATTTGGATAAACTGATTATCGAATTGGAAACTAATGGAACGGTAGATCCAGAAGAAACCATTAAATTGGCGGCAACCATTCTTCATGATCAATTATCGGTATTCGTTGATTTTGAAAAAGTCAAGGATGAGCCTGTTGAAGGGGTGGAAGAGGTAGAAGAAATTTTCGATCCAGTACTCTTGCGACCGGTGGACGACCTTGAATTAACAGTCCGCTCAGCTAATTGTTTAAAGGCCGAGAATATATTTTATATTGGTGATTTGATTCAGCGAACCGAAGTAGAATTATTAAAAACGCCAAATCTTGGCAAAAAATCTTTGACAGAAATTAAAGATATACTTGCTTTGAAAGGTTTATCTTTAGGGATGCGCTTGGAGAACTGGCCTCCTGAAAGCCTCGCAGATCAAACCCACGCAATAACACACTAACATTAGGTCTTTTTACAATGAGACATCGTAAATCTGGAAGAAAATTTAACATCAATAGCAGTCATCGTAAGGCGCTATTTAGCAATATGGCTAGTTCATTATTTAAAAATGAACTAATTAAAACAACTTTACCGAAAGCTAAGGAATTAAGAAGTTTTGCAGAGCCTTTGATTACACTGTCCAAAGAAGACAGCGTGGCCAAAAGACGTCTTGCTTTTTCTAGATTACGTGATCGCGAAGTTGTAACTAAACTGTTTAATGAATTAGGTCCCCGTTATCAAAATAGACCCGGTGGTTACCTTCGCATCATGAAATGTGGATTTAGAGCGGGTGATGATGCGCCTATGGCCTATGTTGAACTGGTAGATAGACCCGAGATCGAGGGTTAAGATCATTTTCAAGACATAAAAAAAGCCGGTTACCCGGCTTTTTTTATGTCTTTTATATTTAAAAAAGCTGCAATTGACAATTGTAGTAAATTGTCAATTGCAGCCAGTTTCGTTGTTTTTATTTTTCCAGCAAATCGAGTTTTCCTTCTTTACCATTCCATTCGTCAGCGTCAGGTAGTGGAGATTTAACTTCGGTTATCGTTGGCCATTGTTTCGCTAGATCTGCATTTAATTTGATAAACATTTCTTGACCTTCGGGTAATTCATCTTCAGCGTGAATCGCATTTGCAGGGCATTCAGGTTCGCATAATGTGCAGTCAATGCACTCGTCAGGATCAATGACTAAAAAATTTGGCCCTTCATGAAAGCAGTCTACAGGGCATACGTCAACACAGTCAGTATATTTGCATTTAATACAGTTTTCAGTGACTACAAAAGCCATAATTATTACCAGGATGTTATTAATGGGTTAAATGATCTAATTGAAATATCTTAGCAGAAAGCGTTAGTTGATAGAATAGCCTGTTCGACAAAGCTGGATTTTATTTGATCAAATGCCGGCTTCATTTGTTAGTCTGTTGGCTTCGATGTGAATATGGACACAGAAAAAGATTGTATGAACGACTTACTTTGCGCTTGCGGAGTTGAACAGAGACATGAACATGTTCTTTGCCCCGCTTATCTTTCTATTCTTCGTGTTTTTTAAAGCAAGTTCAGCTTCGGCTTTCAATTGGTTATCCGCATAAAGTTGTTCGGGTCTAGCTGGAGCTGAGGCTGCTTTGGCAAAATACTTTTCTGCTTCACTGGTCTTGTCATGAGTTAGCAGAAAATCGCCATAAAAATAATTGGTATCAATACCATTTGGGTTGATCTTTAGTGCGGTTTCCAATAATTCTTGGGCTTTTTGATCGTCGCCGAATGCGACTGGCCATTTAGGGGCCATGTAATAGAGAGTGCCTAAGGTGACATAAGCGGACCCGCTCATTGCGATGGGGTTGATTGCTATGGCTTTTTCTAACAAATTGCGGGCTTCGTGGATGCTGCTAAGAGCAGAAAAAGCATCTTGATGATCTGCGTAGGTAGCCTTGACAACGGCTTGCCAGAAAATGGGTTCGGCGGCATTCGGATATTGTTTGGTCAAGGCGGAAGTCTTTTCAAGCAGCTTTTGGAACGCAATCTCCTGTTTTTGTTTGGGAGTGCGGTAATATATTGAAGCCCATTCAGATTCAATGGCTGCTAGAGAGTCAGTTATACTTTCTGCAACACACTGGCTTGATAGTAGCAATAATGCAACAAATGTCGTTTTTTTCATACGGCAAATATAGAATAAAACAACTTCTTAATCAATAGACAGGGTAAAAATTAGTTCTCGTGCCATTTTGTATAGGGGTGTAAGGCCAGATTGTTGTTGTAATAACGCAAATCATGCGTTACTTCTCGACCCAGCCATTCGGGTTTCGAGAAAGACTCACCAATTTCAGATAATTCAATTTCTGCCACGATCAAACCGGCATTGTCACCGAAAAACTCATCAATTTCCCATGTATGGCTGTCGTAGTTGACGAAATGTCGAGTTTTCTCGATTAAGGGTTTAACGCAAAGTTCGTGCAAAATTTCATCGGCATCTGCCAATGGTATTTCATATTCATATTCGCGTCTGTGCGTGCCTATCGTTGCACTTTTGATATTTAGCCAAGCTTTAGTGTCGCAGATGCGGACGCGAATTGAACTGGTCGGTTGTGAGCTTAGATAGCCCTGACTATATCTAGCTGAATGGCTGATTTGCTGACGCCAGCTGTCGTTTTTGATTAAAAATTTATGTTCTATTTCGATGGCCATATTAAAAAATATTAGGAGTGGTAAGATTAAGCGGATTGATGGCTATGAGTTGACAACAACGATAGCAAAATTATGGTTAAGCTAATATGATTCAGTCTGCTTTATTTAATTGAACAGCAATGCTAAAGTAATAGAATACCATTTTACTTGGTTATTATTGGCTGTTATCAACGGTTAATAAGAAACATTTTTGATCTACTTAATTAGGAGAAACAAATGGCTTTCGAACTTCCTGCTTTACCTTATGCTAAAGATGCCCTGGCGCCCCATATCTCGGCTGAGACTTTAGAGTACCACTATGGCAAGCATCATCAAACCTATGTTACAAACCTGAATAATTTGGTACCGGGCACTGAATTTGAGGGTTTGTCTTTGGAGGAGATTATCTTAAAGTCTTCCGGCGGCATCTTTAATAATGCCGCTCAAGTCTGGAATCATACTTTCTACTGGAATAGTTTGAAACCCAATGGCGGCGGACAACCTACAGGGGCATTAGCCGACGCTATTTATGCTACATTTGGTTCATTTGCGGCATTTAGAGAAGAATTTACTAAATGCGCAGTCACTACTTTTGGTTCAGGTTGGGCCTGGCTGGTTAAAAATGCGGATGGAAGTCTGGCATTGGTGAGTACAAGCAATGCGGGTTGCCCATTAACTTCTGGCCAGACGCCTTTGTTGACTTGCGATGTTTGGGAGCATGCTTATTACATTGATTACCGTAATGCGCGTCCCGCTTATCTGGAAGCCTTCTGGGCATTAGTTAATTGGGATTTTGCAGCAAAAAACTTTGCCGCATAATTATTTAGTAGTATAAAAAGCCTTCTGCGTTGGGAAGACGCAGAAGGCTTTTTTTATGGGAGAATTAAATGGCTACAGCTTTAATCACTGGTGCTAATCGTGGCTTAGGCTTGGAGTTTTGCCGTCAATATGCAGCAGATGGCTGGAATGTTATCGTCTGCTGTCGTCAGCCGGCAATGTCGCCCGATTTAGATGCGCTTGCCAGGCAATATGCCACTGTTCGTGTGGAAGCGCTTGATGTTTCAGATTTTTCGCAGATTGATACCTTGTCTCGCAAATTATCAGAATGCTGTATTGATGTTTTAATCAATAATGCTGGTGTTTATGGTGATTCGCAAGGTTATGGTTTTGGCCAGATCGACTATCAGACATGGATCGACACGCTAGTCCTTAACACGCAAGCGCCCGTAAAAATGACTGAGGCATTTTTAAATCAAATCAAATGCAGTGACAAAAAACTGATTGTTAACATCAGCAGTTTAATGGGCAGCATCGCCGATAATGACTCGGGTGGTAGTATCCTGTACCGTTCAAGCAAGGCTGCGCTGAATGCAGCGATGAAGAGTCTGGCGATAGACCTTAAAAACGACTCTATCGGAGTACTCACGCTTCATCCAGGATGGGTTAAAACCGATATGGGCGGCCCAAATGCCTTAATTGATGCACACGAAAGCATCAGTGGCATGCGTAAATTGATTGATAATTTCTCGTTAGAGCAATCCGGTAGTTTTGTAAAGTTTGACGGAACGGCATTGCCGTGGTGAATGGGTATGATTAAAAAATTAATGTTTTTTTTCGGAATGTTGCAGAGTGCCGCCGCCGTTGCTGAATTTTCAGTGCCGGAACAGATTCAAGCGCCCGCCGGATACAAGCCCGTTTTGACGGTACATGCAAAGGGCGATCAGATATATCAGTGCACAGTCAACAAAGGATTATATTCATGGCAGACGCAGGCTCCTGACGCACGCTTATTTGATGATCAAGGGCAGATAGTCGGCAACCACACAGCCGGCCCTATCTGGGAATATAAGGCAGGCAGTCGCGTGCTTGGGCGGGTGGTCAGTAAGCTTGATAAGACACCAGAGGAAGCTATTTCCTGGCTACTTGTTGAAGTGCTGACGCATCAGGGCAACGGCTTGTTAGCGAACGTGAGCTTTATTAACCGAATTAATACGCACGGAGGTTTACCGCCTTCGTCAGGCTGCGATGCAAATCATTTGGGCTCTGAGAAACGATCTGGCTATAGTGCGGATTATGTCTTTTACGCCAAATAAGCTAATTTTAGCTCCCTGAGCTTCATCAGGGCATAAACGGATGCTAAATGAGGGCTGGCAATGTTTTCGCGTTGGCCGGCGCGCAAGGCATTGCCTAATATGGCCTCTACCTCCATGGGATGACTGTTCTCAAAATCCAACAGCATGCTGGTTTTATACGGCGGCATGGCATAGGTGCTTGCAATATTGAGATCGACGATGTTGTCGGGCAGTCGATGCCCACAGGCTTCGGCAATTAATACTATCTCATGCATTATGCTGCGCACAAGGGCCTCTTGCGCTTGCAGGATGTCGAGGGTTAACAGCCCGCCGGATAAGACCGATAATGGGTTAAACGCGGCATTCCAGACACATTTTTGCCAACGGTTGGTGATAATGCCCGCGCTTGCTTGGCATTCGATACCGGATAGGTCAAATAATTCACAAAGCTTTTCCGTTTTACGGCTTATAAAACCCGGTAGATTGCCCAATGTCAGTCGGCCATAAGCCAAGTGCGCTATTTCTCCGGGATTGATCCGGTTACAGCAAATAAATGCCAGACCGCTAATGACTTCATTGTCTGGGAAAGCGCCACTTATTTCCTGTTCGATTTCAACGCCGTTTTGAATAAAAACGATAGCTGTTTTAGCGCTGACCACCGGCCGAATCAAGGCAATCCGATCCAGTTCAGTAATGACTTTGGTGCACAGTAATACATAATCGGCAACGCCTTGAAATTCGGAGGCATGTTTTAGCACCTGAGTCGGCATAAAATTCCAGCTGCCGAGGTCATCGCTGTTGATCAGAAAGCCGTGCTGTTTGACGTGATCGTAATCGGAGCGGCAAACCACCGAAACTTCTGCGCCGGCTTTAGCTAACAGCGCCCCGTAAAATCCGCCAATGGCGCCAGCGCCTACAACCAGGATTTTATTGGGCACGGTTCTCGGCCAGAATTTTTTTCAAAAAGGGGACGGTTAATTTGCGTTTGGCAGCCAATGAGGCCCTATCCAGTTTATCCAGCAAAACCCATAAGGAAGCCATGTCCCTGTCATGATGGGTCAGTAGAAAGCGGCCCGCTTGCGGTGAGAGCTCAAAGCCCATTTGGTCAGCCTTGAAACATAAAGCGGCGATTCTGTCGCTATCGGTTAAAGGCTGTATTTTTAATGTGAGCCCCCAATTTAAGCGGGTTTTGAGGTCGGGCAGTTGGATGGGAATTTCGCCCGGTGGACAATCGGCCGACAGGATAAGCTTGTGGCCTTGTTCGCGATGCTGGTTATAAAAATGAAAAAAAGCTTGTTCCCAATTCTGTTGGCCTGCAATGTGTTCGATATTGTCAAAACAGATGATGTCGATTTCATCCAGTCCGGCAAGCATTGCCGGGTCGGGCAGTTCAGAAGGATGAAAGGAAAAATAGAAGGAACTGCAGTTTTGCATCTGTGCTTCACGGCAGCAGGCCTGCAACAGATGACTTTTGCCTTGACCTGCTTTCGCCCACAGAAAAATGTACCGTTCACCAGTGCCTGCAACGCAGTTTTGTAAATGATCGATTATTTCCTGATTAGAGCCTGGGAAAAAATTAGCAAAAGTTTGATTGGCTCTGAATTCAAACTGTAAGGGAATCTGTACTGCCATGATCAGCTAGCCGTGCTTGGAAAAACGGACATAGAGCGCGGCGCCGAGAAAAAGCATCAAGCTCAGCATCATTTCCAAAGAGGCGTACAGGCGCTCAGTCGTGCTGACATACGCTTCCGCAGAGCCGTGTATAAAATAGAACAGACTGATATAGGCGGCCCAGGCGCTGCTTTTTGGTTTGCCGGCCAATAAGCCGCGCATCGGTAGTAGCAGTGGGGTAACGGTGAAAAGCAGCATCAGGGCAACTGGAAAACGGGTTGAGGGTGCGAGAACGGTATGCCACAGCATTAACAAGGCGAACAGTCCGAAAAATCCGGCCAGTGCCAGGTAATGATAATAGATCGGTTTGATATTCATGAAGCCTGTCTTAAGCGTAGAGCGGTTTGTGCCAGACGCGAGCCCAGCGCGCGGCATAAGGCTTTTTCCTGGTCACTCATGCCGGTGCTGTTTAATGATAAATGGCTGGGGCCGTAGGGCGTACCACCAGCAGTGGTTTCGCGTAAGGCCGGTTCAGAATAGGGCAGGCCAACTATCAGCATGCCGTGATGCAGCAGCGGCAACATCATTGACAACAAGGTGCTTTCCTGGCCGCCGTGCAAGCTACCGGTAGAGGTGAACACGCCGGCGGGTTTGCCTGCCAATGCGCCGGAAAACCAGACTTCAGTAGTGTTATCAATAAAATATTTTAACGGCGCCGCCATATTGCCAAAATGAGTCGGACTGCCGATTGCCAGGCCGTCACAGTTTTTCAAATCATCAAGGCTCGCATAAACGGCGCCATGGGTCGGGATGGTCTCCGCAACCTTTTCGCAGACGCTGGATACCTCGGGTACCATTCTCAAAAGAGCTTCGGCGCCTTCGATAGCATCGACGCCTCGAGCAATATAATGCGCCATTTCCGCCGTTGCGCCATGGCGGGAAAAATACAGAATCAGGATCTTTATCATGGCTTTGAGAAGAAATTATAAGATAGCCAGTACAGCTTCCGGCGGCCGACCGATAACGGCTTTATCGTTGGCGACAACAATGGGGCGTTCAATAAGTATTGGATTATGCACCATGCCATTGATCAGCGCCTGCCTATCCAGCGAGGCATTATCCAGCCCCGCTTCTTTATAGACGGATTCTTGTTTACGCATTAAAGCGCGCGGTTCGAGGCCTAATTTTTGCAAAATGGCATCCAGTTCTTCGGCGCTCGGAGGTGTTTTAAGATATTCAATGATCTCTGGTTCAATGCCTTGTGCCTGCAATAATTGCAATGTCTGGCGGGACTTGCTGCAGCGGGGATTGTGATAAATTTTTACGCTCATGGTCGGCATCGATAGTAAAAAGAAAGGGCTATGATAGCATTTTTACCCGAAGCCACATCCTGGTCGTCACAAAATCCGATGCAGTGGCCCCCGACTTAGAGGGCCTCTTCCGTTTCCTCGTCTTTATTGATGGCTTGAAGCGACAGATTGCCCAGGGCATCGCTTTTTGATGGATCAGTCATATTGGCGCCGGGGGAGACTGATCCCAGCCCTTCGCTCAGATTGATTTTCAGCTTGAGATTGTTGGGCGAGTCGGAGTTTTGCAGGGCTTCTTCCAGGGAAATGGTGCCTTGTTTAAACAGTCTTAGCAGATGACTGTCGAAAGTCTGCATGCCGACATTCTCCGACTTTTCCATGGCTTCCTTGATGCTGTGCACATCGCCTTTATGGATCAGATCACGCACCAACTGCGTGCCAAGCAAGATTTCAATGGCAGCCGTACGTTTGCCGTCAATAGTTGGTACTAGGCGCTGCGAGACAAAGGCTTTCAGGTTGAGCGATAAATCCAGCAATAATTGGTCGCGGCGTTCTTCAGGAAAAAAATTGATGATTCTGTCCAAGGCCTGATTTGAATTGTTGGCGTGCAGGGTGGACAAACACAAGTGGCCGGTTTCGGCAAACGCTAGGGCATGCTCCATGGTTTCGCGGCTGCGGATTTCACCGATCAGAATGACGTCGGGAGCCTGGCGCAAGGTGTTTTTCAGGGCGTCTTCGTAGCTCAGGGTGTCAACGCCGACTTCGCGTTGGTTGACCAGGCATTTTTTATGCGGATGCACATATTCGATAGGGTCTTCGATGGTAATGATATGGCCGGAAGAGTTGCTGTTGCGATGGTCTATGAGCGCGGCTAACGAGGTGGATTTGCCGGAACCGGTGCCGCCGATAAATAGAATCAGGCCGCGCTTTTCCATGATGGATTTTTTCAGGATTGGCGGCAAACCGAGTTTGTCGGCGCTGGGAATGTCAACCTTGATGTTGCGGATGACCAAGGCAAATGAGTTGCGCTGCTTGAAAATATTTACACGGAATCGGCCGATACCGGGCTCGGAGAGGGCCAGGTTCATCTCGGGGGTGTGTTCAAACGCTTTTTGTTGGTCGGCGTCCATCAGGCTATAGGCGATCTCTTTAAGGCGCTCGTTCGTCAGGATAGTGTTTTCCAAAGGTTTTAAAGTGCCTTCAAATTTGGCCGCCGGCGGTGCTCCGGTGGTTAAATAAAGATCAGAGCCATCTTTGTGAACGAGGATTTTGAGGTAGTCTTTGAATTCCAAGGTTAAGCTCCTGTCAGCTATGAATGAGATGCCTTAAGTTTAGTCGGGAGCTGCAGAAGTTGAAGCGAAATGAGCAAATAAACGCGTATAATGACGGGATTTTTTAATGATTTTTGAGTGTTATGAGTAAACAAAGAAAAGCGGTGGCCTTGATTTCCGGTGGCCTGGATTCGATGCTGGCGGCCAAAACAGTTATGGAGCAGGGCGTTCATGTCGAAGGGATCAACTTTTTCACCGGTTTTTGTGTGGAAGGTCATACACATGCCATCAGGGCAAAAGACAAAGCCAAGCCCAAGCGCAATAATTCGTTATGGGTTGCGGAGCAGTTGGGTATCAAGCTGCATATCGTCGATGTCATTGAGGAATACAAGGACGTACTGATTAATCCCAAGCACGGTTACGGCGCCAATATGAATCCGTGTCTGGATTGCAAGATTTTCATGGTCAACAAGGCCAAGCAATGGATTGCCGAGAATGGCTATGACTTTATCATTACCGGTGAAGTGATCGGCCAAAGGCCGATGTCCCAACGCAAGGAAACCATGCCGATTATCGCTCGGGAATCGGGCGCCGATGATTTGTTGCTGCGTCCTTTGTGCGCCAAAAATTTGCCGGCGACGTTGCCGGAGCGTGAGGGCTGGGTGGACAGGGCAAAGCTGTTTGATTTTAGCGGCCGCTCACGCAAGCCGCAGATGGGCTTGGCGGCAAGCTTCGGTTTTAATGAGTACGCCCAGCCTGCCGGCGGCTGTTGTTTTCTGACCGATGCCAGTTATTCGGCCAAGCTGGTCGATTTATGGCAGGCTCGTGACAACAACAAACAATATGACCTGGATGATATCATGCTGTTAAAAGTCGGCCGCCATATCCGCCCGAGGCCCAGCTTTAAAATGATAGTCGCCCGGGAAGAAGGCGAAGGCCGCTTTTTGCAAGGCTACAAAAAAGAATTTATTACCATGAATTGCACCAGTCATAGCGGGCCTTTGGTGTTGATCGACGGCTCGCCTTCGGCCGAGGATCTGTATCTGGCGGCCGGAATTACGGCTCGCTACGGCCAGGGCCGGGATGCGGAGCAGGTAGATGTGGCGTTGACAGGCAAAGACGGCGCGGAGCGTTCCATTCAGGTTAAACCTTTACTGGCCGATGAGCTCCCAGAGGAGTGGTTTATATGAGCCGGGAGATTTTAAATGCCCGTCGCTTGCTGTGCCCGCTGCCCGTAATACGCACCCAGGATAAAGTCAAGGGCATGCAGCCCGGTGATCAACTGGAAGTGATTGGTACCGATCCCGGCGTCATGCAAGATATTCCTGCCTGGTGCCGCATCAATGGCCATAAGGTGCTGGAAACCCAAGCTCATGACGGCGAATACATGATTGTTCTGGAAGTGGGCGGGTAATGGCGGAAATCCTTGATGCGGCCAGTAGTGATAAGCTGAAAGCCCGGGCCACTTATGTCGGCGCGGGGGTTAATGTATTCCAGACGCTCATCAAGATCGGCTTTGGCATCCTGGGGCAATCGGCGGCATTAATCGCTGACGGCATCCATTCCTTGTCGGACTTGCTGAGCGATCTATTGGTCATCATTGCCGTAAAAATGGGCAGTCGCGAGGCGGACTATGAGCATCCTTACGGTCACCGCCGTTTTGAAACCATCGCCACTGTCCTGTTGGGAACGGGGTTGATTGCAGTCAGCGGCGCTATTGTCTGGCATGTGCTGGAAAGAATGTCGACTCCGGAAAAATTGCTGATTCCTGATGTTAACACCCTGGCCATTGCTGCGCTTTCCATTCTGGTCAATGAGTGGCTCTACCATTACACCAAGCGTATCGCCAAGGAAACCCGCTCCAAACTGCTGTTGGCCAATGCCTGGCATCAGCGTAGCGATGCGATTTCTTCAGTGGTGGTCTTGTTCGGCATTGGCGCCGTGCTGCTGGGTTATCCTTTTGCCGACGCGATTGCCGCTTTGGTGGTGGCGTTGATGGTCGCTAAAATCGGACTGAATTTAGTCTTCGACAGCATCAAGGAACTGGTCGATACCTCTCTGCCGCCCGAATTGGTGGCGGAAATCCGGGAGGCGATTCATCAAATCGACGGCGTTGAAGGCATACATTTGTTACGGACGCGGCAAATGGGCGAGGATGCATATATCGATGCGCATATCGTGGTTGATCCGCGTATTACGGTTTCGGAAGGGCACAGCATAGGCGATGCGGTCAGGGATGATTTGATCAGGCGCTTTGATGATGTCATGGATGTGCTGGTACATGTCGATCCTGAGGATGACCAGGCCTTGGACGATCATGCCAGACCATTGATGCGGCACGATGTGCAGCGCTTGCTGGAGTACTATCTGGCGGATATCAAGCGATCCATAGAAGATTTCAGAATCCATTATCTGGACGGGCAGGTTGAAGTCGAGGTTATCCTGCCTTTTAGCCTCAGTGCGCAAGCCCAACAGCTGGAGCACATCAAGAAGCAATGCGCATTGATGAGCGCCGAAGTCAGTAAAATCAACAAAGTTTTCGTATTCTTTAAGACCTAGAAGGATTAAATCATGGCTGTACTCCCACCAGGGCATCATTTTCCTCACATGCATGAGGTTTCGGGAATAACGCTGGGCACTGCCTGCGCGGGCATCAAGCAAACGCAACGGGATGATATTTTGGTCATTCAAATGCCGGAAAATGCCGTCTGCGCAGCCGTGTTCACCCAGAATGCCTTTTGTGCCGCGCCTGTGCATGTGGCAAAAGCCCATTTGTCGCAATCGCCGCGCTGGTTATTGATCAACTCCGGCAACGCCAATGCCGGTACCGGTGCGCGAGGGATGCAGGATGCATTGGTCTCATGCGAGGCGGTTGCAGACGTAGCCGGCGGCACGGCCAGCCAGGTGCTGCCTTTTTCTACCGGTGTCATTGGACAGCCCTTGCCGATAGAAAAAATTAAAGCCGCGTTGCCGGAAGCCGTGAAAAATCTGGCGGCTGCCAACTGGGACAAAGCTGCACGGGCTATTATGACCACGGATACCTTTGCCAAAGGTGTGTCCAAAGTGATCACTCTGGCTGGTCAGTCTGTCACGATCAACGGCATCGCGAAAGGCGCCGGCATGATTCAGCCTAATATGGCGACCATGCTGGGTTTTATCGCCACCGATGCGAAAATTCAACAGCCGCTATTGCAAACGTGTTTGGCGCATGCGGTAGAGCTGTCGTTTAACCGTATCACCGTCGACGGCGATACCTCGACCAATGACGCTTGTGTGTTAATGGCGAGCGGATGCTCCAGGGCTCCCGAAATCACCGTCGACAGCGAGCATTACCGGGTTTTTGCCGATGCCGTGATGGAAGTTTGCAAGCAACTGGCTGAGGCCATCGTGCGGGATGGAGAAGGCGCCACCAAGCTGATGCGCATTGTCGTTAAGGCAGCCTTGACCGATGAAGAAGCAGTGCGTGTAGGCAAAACCATTGCCCATTCGCCGCTGGTAAAGACCGCCTTTTTTGCCAGCGACCCTAACTGGGGCAGAATTCTGGCGGCGGTTGGCCGTTCGGGCGTCGACAATATGGACCTGGACAAGGTGGCGATTTATTTGGATGATGTCTGCATCGTCAGGAACGGCGGTTGCGCTGACGACTATACCGAAGAAGCGGGGCAGCAAGTCATGAACCGGCCAGAGATTAGCGTGACTGTTGATTTAGGACGCGGGCCGGCCTGCCAGGAAGTGCTGACCTGCGATTTTTCCTATGATTATGTGCGCATCAATGCGGAATACAGGACTTAATAAGCAAAGCGATAAGGACGCACCCCGTCGTTCTGGGCACCGCCCATGAAGCCACTGCAAGTCGCCGTCGGCGTGGTCAAAAACGCCGCCGGGCAAGTTTTGATTGCGTTGCGTGATTCCTCTTTGCATCAGGGCGGCCTGTGGGAGTTTCCAGGCGGCAAGGTTGAGTCATCAGAGACGGCGGAACAGGCAATGATGAGAGAGCTCAAGGAGGAGCTTAACCTGACGGTCGAATCGGCAGTACCGCTCATTACCCTGACCCATCAATATCCCGATCGGCTTGTTGAGCTGCATGTATTTTTGGTGCAACAGTTTTCAGGTCTTGTCAAAGGCTGCCAGGGCCAGCCGTTTCGCTGGGTAAATGCGGACCAGCTGGCGCGCTATGCTTTTCCAGCCGCCAACCGGCCCATTCTAACCGCGGCCAGATTGCCACCTTATTATGCGATTTTGGATGATGCTGACGAGTCGCAATTGCTGGGCAATCTTGAAAAAATACTGAGCAAGGGCGTTAAGCTGATTCAGGCCCGATTAAAAAACCTGTCTTCGACCGCAGCCAAAAAGTTTATTGAACAGGCCTATCCTTTGTGCCGGCAACAGGGTTGCCTGTTGTTAATTAATTCCGCCGTTGAATATGAAGGTAGTCTGGAAGTGGACGGCGTTCACTTGACGGCCAGGCATTTGCTGGCGCTCGATAGGCGGCCTGAAAATCTGCGCTGGCTGGCAGCGTCTTGCCATAATGTTCAGGAATTACAGCATGCGCAAGCAATAGGCGTGGACTTTGTGGTATTGGCGCCGGTGTTGGCAACGGCGACCCATCCGGAGGTAGACGGATTGGGCTGGGAAAAGTTTGCCGAGCTGGTTGCCCGGAGCAATATACCGGTTTATGCCTTGGGGGGGATGTCCCTAGCCTCTTTGGAGTGCGCTCGGCAAGCGGGCGGCCAAGGTATTGCCGCTATTAGGGCCTTTTTGGATTGAATCAGTGCCAGGAAGTATCGCTATCGATGTCCTCATCCTGAGGCAAAGGTTCGCCGGGAATTCTTTTTTCCTCCATGACCCACTCGCCCAGGTCTATCAATCGACAGCGTTCAGAGCAGAAAGGTTTGTGAACTTGCTCGGCCGTCCAGGGCACTGGGCGGCCGCAAGTAGGGCATTTGACTGTGAGCGGTTTGCCGGGCGATGTCATTAGAGCAGGCAACAGGTCAGGAAAAAAGGAATGTTGTCAGGGCTTTGAATGGGGCGTTTGTTATCTGAAGAAGGTATCATGAAGCGAATGCTGCAGCGATGCTTGCCGCCACTGATTTCGGCAAAGCAGTTTATGGATTTGTCCAGACTGACTTTGAGCAGTTGGAACGGCTGGCTTCTGTCCAGCGAGATTTGGAAAAACCCCGCTTCCGCGAATTCTTCACTGGAGGTGTTGCTGTTGCGGATAAAATCGAGAATCAGGTTGATGGCGGTGCTAATGTCGTCAAATGGACTGCTCCAATGCTTCAGGTCTTTTAGGCGAACGTCTTCGTCCTGTTCCAGCCAGTAATGGAATTCCGGCAAATCAAATGAGCAGGTGCCGCCTGGGATGGAGCTTCGTTGAGCAATGCTCTGGAACAAATCACTCTCTAACACATTGATACCGACTTTGCCGCTGGCAGCATAGAGTCGTTTACTGGCCTGGTTCAACTGTGTCAACAATTGTTCCAGCTTTGCTTTATCTACATTCTGGTTGTTGGCGATTTTATTCAGCACTTGGCTATGGCGCTCCAATTCCTTCAGTATTTCTGTTTTGATGTTGTTACGATTGAAAATCATCATAATATCAAGCAAAACACTGATAGCGGCACGGCTGTCCGCAACGGTGGCGCCGGTTAAAAAATGATTGAATTGTAAAAATAGCTGCTCGAGGCGTATGAAAACCCGGATTCGTTCATTGAGTGGAAATTCATAGGTGATGGTGGTGTTCACTGACAAGTTAATCCTGGCTAGCGCTGAGTGAAATGTATAAATTGTGCAGTTTTTTGACTTGTTCTGCAAGCCCGGAATCGGTTTTGGAGTTATCGATCAGATCGTCGGCCTTTGATTTTCGGAGGGCACGAGAAGCCTGACTGGCGATTATCGATTCGATTCTTTCCATGCTCATATGGTCCCTGTTTTTGACCCGTTCAATCTGCGTTTCAACCGGACAGTCCACAACCAGGATTCGGTCGACAAAGTGCGTCATGTTGGTTTCAAATAACAAGGGGATACAAACAATGCAATAAGGCGCGCTCATCTGTTCCAATTCTGCCTGCAGAGTTTTATAAATCAGGGGATGGAGAATGGCTTCCAGTTTTTGTTTTTGCCCTGGGACCGAAAACACAAGATCCCGGAGTGCTTCTCTGTTTAGTGCCCCATCGGGCTTGAGAATGTCGGTGCCAAACGCCTCCTGAATCCGGGTAAGTGCGGGTTGTCCTTTGGCGACCAGTTGATGCGCGATTGCGTCAGCATCGAGCACAGGGCTGTTTAATTCGGCAAATAAGCGGGCCACGGTGGTTTTACCGGAGCCGATGCCGCCGGTCAGGCCAATCTTCAGCACAGTGTTATAGACCGACGGAGATTAAATAAAATTGGTTGATCTCATGTCCCCATATTAAGGCAATCCATCCGGCGGCGGCCAGATAAGGGCCAAATGGAATCGGTATGGTGTGATCGCGTTTTACAAAAATGATCATGGCGATGCCGATAACCGCTCCCACCAATGAGGATAGCAATATGATAAGCGGCAGATATTGCCAGCCCAGCCAGGCGCCGAACAAGGCCAGCAACTTGAAGTCGCCAAAGCCCATACCTTCCTTACCGGTTGCCAGTTTGAACAGATGATAGACCGTCCAAAGCGCCAGGTAGCCGGCAATAGCGCCAATAATGCTGGAATGGGCATCGGTAAATAGGCCAAACAGGCTCAAAAACAAGCCAAACCAGAGCGCAGGCAGCGTAATGGAATCAGGCAGCAACTGATGGTCGATATCAATAAAGCTCAAGGCTATCAATGACCAGGTGAGCAGCAGTGCAAAGAGGGTTTGCGCTGTGCCGCCAAAATGCCAGGCTACCAGGATTGAAGCGATGCAGGTAAAGGCTTCTATCAGTGGGTAACGCACTGAAATTGGGTTATTGCAATGCGCACAGCGGCCTCGTAACAAAACATAGCTGAGAACCGGAACGTTTTGATAAGGCTTGATAGGCGTCTGGCAGTTCGGGCAGCGAGACAAGGGGAACATCAGATTAAAGGGTTCAACTTCCTTGTTTTGGCTGTTGTCAAGTTTCAGATACTCCATGCACTCCTGGCGCCAGTTGCGGTGCATCATGACCGGCAGGCGGTAAATGACGACATTGAGAAAGCTGCCTACCAGCAGGCCGACAACGCCGGCGAGTATAGAAAGCAGGTAGGGGGAATTTAAAATAAGGTTTAATGATTGCAGCATGGGTTATGGCATGAGATAAGCCCCGGGCAGGAGGGGCGCAGAAAGGAGAAAGTTTGTTGCCCGTTTAAATAGCAGCACCCAATTTGAATATGGGCAGATACATGGCGACAACCAGGCCGCCGACCAGCGTACCCAGTATAACCATGATCATCGGCTCCATCAGGCTGCTTAAGTTATCGATGAGGTTGTCGACTTCTTCTTCGTAGAAATCGGCGACTTTGGAGAGCATGGCATCGAGAGAGCCCGATTCTTCGCCGATCGCAACCATTTGAATCACCATGTGCGGAAACAGGTTGACCTGCTGCATGGAAAACTGCAGGCGCTGACCCGTCGCGACATCTTCGCGCATTTTTAAGACGGCTTCCGCATAAATGATATTGCCGCATGCGCCGGAAACCGATTCCAGCGCGTCTATGAGCGGCACCCCGGCCGCAGACATGGTGGCCAGCGTCCTCGAAAAGCGGGCGATGGCCGATTTGTGCAGGATCATGCCGATAATGGGGATTTTTAAAAAGGTCTTGTCCAGGAAGTGACAAAATTTGTGCGAACGTTTATGAAAATAGGTGAAGGTATAAACGGCAATGCCAATACCTCCAAACAGCACCCACCACCATTCCTGCATCCATTCGGACAGGCCGATGACAAACTTGGTGAAGGCAGGCAGATCGGCGCCGAAGCTTTGGAAAAGTTCTTCAAAAACCGGGACGACAAACAGCAAGAGAATGGCCGTGACAATAAAGGCGACCACGATCACGGCGATAGGGTAAGTCAGCGCTTTTTTAATTTTTTTCTTGATGGATTCGGTTTTTTCCTTGTAAGTGGCAATTTTGTCCAGCAGGGTTTCCAGCACCCCGGCCTGCTCGCCGGCGGCGACCAGATTGCAGAATAACTCATCAAAATAAATGGGTCTTTTTCTGAGAGCTTCCGCTAAGGTGTCTCCGCTCTCGATATCGGCTTTGATGTCCAGCAGCATTTTTTGCATGCTTGGATTTTCGTGACCTCTACCGATGATGTCGAATGATTGCACCAGGGGCACGCCGGCTTCCAGCATGGTGGCTAATTGCCGGGCGAAAACCGCTATGTCGCCGGGCGTGATGGTTTTGGTTCTTGCGGCAAACAGCGGTTTGGGCTTTTTCTTGATTTTGGCAACGCGTATGCCCAAACGCCGTAAATCAGAGCGAGCGACGGTCTCGCTTTTGGCCGAGACTTCGCCAGAGGTTTTTTTTCCGCTTTTGTCGGTGCCTTGCCAGATGAAATCCAGTAGTTCAGTTTGATCAGCCATGTTTATTCCTTGGTTACGCGGTCAATTTCTTCCAGGCTGGTAATGCCTAGGCGAACTTTGTTTAATCCTGATTCCCGTAAATCATTGATGCCTTCTGCTTTGGCCTGCTGAGCGAGCTGCATGGCATTGCCGCCTTCCAGAATAAGTTCCCGCATGCGGTCGCTCAAGGTCATGACCTGATAAATGCCGACTCGGCCTTTGTAGCCGTTGGTGCAGTGTTCGCAACCTACGGGACTGTATATTTTGAGATTTTTTAACTCATCGGCTTTAAATCCGGCCGAAAGCAGTATGTTGTCAGGAAAGTTGGCGGGGATTTTGCAGTGCTCACATAAACGCCGTGCCAGCCGTTGCGCCATGATGAGCAGAACGGCGGAGACAATATTAAAGGGCTCTATGCCCATCTGCATCAGTCGGTTTAATGTTTGCGGGGCATCATTGGTGTGCAGGGTCGATAAAACCAAGTGTCCGGTCTGTGCGGCTTTGACGGCAATTTCTGCGGTTTCCAGGTCACGTATCTCACCCACCATGATAATGTCGGGGTCCTGGCGCAGGAAGGCGCGTAAGGCTGATGCAAATGTTAGTCCGGCTTTAACATTCATGTTGACCTGATTGATGCCCTCCACGGTGATTTCAACCGGGTCTTCGGCGGTTGAAATATTGCGTTCAATGCTGTTGAGCAGATTCAAGCCGGTATAGAGCGTTACGGTCTTACCGCTGCCGGTAGGGCCTGTCACCAGAACCATACCATACGGCTTGTTAATGGCTTGCAGGAACAGCTTTTCCTGTTCCGGCTCAAAGCCGAGTTTTTCAATGCCGATTTGGGCGCTGCCGGGGTCTAAAATACGCAAGACCACTTTTTCGCCGAACAGGGTAGGGCAGGTGCTGACCCGGAAGTCGATGGCGCGGTGCTTGGACAAGGTCATTTTGATGCGGCCGTCCTGAGGCACACGGCGTTCGGCAATATCCAGTTTTGCCATTACCTTGATTCTGGAAATAATTCGATTGGCGATATTGGACGGTGGACTGGCGACTTCATAGAGCATGCCGTCGGCTCTGAAGCGAATGCGGAAGTTTTTTTCATAAGGCTCCAGATGAATATCGGACACGCCTTTTTTGATCGAATCCAGCAGGATTTTATTGACGAAGCGGACGATTGGGGCGTCATCAATGTCGGCATTGATGTCGTCCTTGGGCGCATCTTCTCCGCCGGCGATGACGTTCAGATTATCCAGATCAGCATCGAGCAAATCTGCCATGGAGGTATCGGCTGCCTCCAGCGCGGTCTCTATGGCTTTGGTCAGTTTGTTTTCTTCTACCAGGATGGTTTCCGGGTTGAGCCGGCTCTGAAATTTGATTTCGTCCAGGGCCTGGAAGTTGGTTGGATCCGAGATGCCGATAAACAGAGTCTTGCCGCGGGTAAAAAGAGGCAAGGCATGATGCTTGCGGATCAGTTTTTCACTGAGCACATTGATAGGCAGATTGCGCCAATCTATGGCATCGAGATCAAAAAAAGGCATGCCGAATTCAATTGAGGCCTTTGAGGCAATCGTTCTGCTGTCGACCAGCTTGTTGGTGACAAGATAGCTGATAAACGGCATCTTCTTTTTTTGGGCTTCCTGAATATGAAGCTGGGCTTCACTCTCAGTCAGCAGACCGTCCTGAACCAGGCAGTTGGCAAGAGCATTAAATTGTATATCGGTTAAAATTGCTGCCATAAGAACGTTAAAATGATTTTGGGGAGTACAGGCAAATATAGATGAATTAGGGTTTTTGTCCAACAAATGAGGTGAAGGCCAAAAATGCAAGGCTTAAGGTGTATGCAAACGCCTTAAGCCTTGTGCTTTTCAAATGTATTATTATAAGGCCTGGATTTTTTGCTGCTGCTGTTCGAGATTGTTAAGCGAGGAGCGTAAATCCGCCAGTTTGGCTTTTTCCTTGTCGATTACATCGGCAGGGGCCTTATCGACAAAGCCTGGATTGCTGAGTTTGCCCTCTATACGCGGCATTTCCTTGATGATTTTCTGGATTTCCTTGTCCAGACGGGCCAGTTCGGCTTCTTTGTCGATCAGGCCGGCCATGGGAATCAGTATTTTCATCTCGCCGACTAACGCAATCGCGGATTCCGGCGCCTGCTCTTCTGCGCTTAACCAGGTGATGCTTTCCAGACGGCCGAGCTTTTGCAAATAATTCAGGTTGTTGTCGATCCGTGTTTGATCCAAACCGGTGCCGTTTTGCAGCAAGACCTGCAAGGGTTTGCCGGGGGCGATATTCATTTCGCCGCGGATACGGCGCACACCCAGAATAAAACTCATTAGCCAGTCGATTTCACTGATGGCGGCATTGTCAATCAGCGCCTCATCGACTTCCGGATAGGCTTGCAGCATGATGGTTTCGCCTGGTATGCCGATTAATGGCGCCACGCGTTGCCAGATTTCCTCGGTGATGAACGGCATTAAGGGATGGGTCAGGCGGAGCAGGCTTTCCAGTACGGTCACCAGGGTCTTGCGGGTGCCGCGCTGGTGCGCAGCGTTCGCCGCATCCGTTCCCGACGGATTTTCGGCATACACACCATCCTTGGCGATATCAGATTGCAGGGAGATCTTGGCGAGCTCCAGATACCAGTCGCAGTATTCATTCCAGGTGAATTCATAAATGGCCTGGGCAGCAAGATCGAAACGGTAGCTGTCGATGGCGCTGCGGGTCGCTGCGGTCACTTGGTTCAGCCGTGACATAATCCAGCGATCAGCCAGACTGTAGGTGCAGGGCTCGCCCGATAAACCGTTATCCTGACCTTCGGTGTTCATCAATACATAGCGCGCGGCGTTCCAGAGCTTGTTGCAGAAATTGCGGTAACCTTCGGTGCGCGCCAAGTCAAAGCGAATGTCGCGGCCGGTTGATGCCAGGGAGGCAAAAGTAAAGCGCAAGGCATCGGTACCGAAAGACGGAATGCCGTCCGGGAATTGTTTGCGCGTGGCCTGTTCGATTTTTTTCGCCAGATGCGGCTGCATCATGCCGGAGATGCGTTTTTCAACCAGGGCTTCCAGATCAATGCCGTCGATCAGATCAATCGGATCAAGGACGTTGCCTTTGGACTTGGACATTTTCTGGCCTTCGGCATCCCGTACCAAGCCATGAATGTAAACTTCCTTGAACGGCACTTCGCCCTGGAATTTCAGTCCCATCATGATCATGCGGGCCACCCAGAAGAAGATGATGTCAAAACCGGTGACCAGCACGCTGGTCGGGTAATGTTTGGCCAGTTCCGGTGTGTTTTCCGGCCAACCAAGCGTTGAAAAAGGCCAAAGCGCGGACGAAAACCAGGTATCCAGTACGTCTTCATCCTGTTTGAGCGGATAGTCGGCCGCCAGATTGTGTTGTTCCCGTATCGCCTGCTCCGAACGGCCGACGTAGATATTGCCTTCGGCATCATACCAGGCGGGAATGCGGTGTCCCCACCAGATTTGCCGGGAGATACACCAGTCCTGAATGTTGCGCATCCAGTCAAAATAGGTGTTTTTCCAGTTATCGGGCACAAATTTGATCGCGCCGGTTTCAACGGCTTCGATAGCGGGTTTAGCCAGGGGCTCAACCCGGACATACCACTGGTCGGTCAGCAGCGGTTCAATTACCGTGCCGGTACGATCGCCCCGGGGTACCATCAGTTTATGATCGACGATTTTTTCCAGTAAACCTTGGGCATCAAGATCGGCGACGATTTGTTTGCGAGCTGCAAAACGCTCCAGACCGATATATTGTTCGGGTATCAGAGTGTATTCATCGTCATTGGCGCGGACCGTTGCATCGACGGTAAAAATATTGATCAGGCCGCCATGAGGCAAATCGCGGATGGCGGAGGTATCGCGGTGACGCATCCAGACGGCGTAGTCATTAAAGTCATGCGCAGGGGTAATCTTGACGCAGCCGGTGCCGAATTCCGGGTCGACATAGTCGTCGGCAATGATGGGAATACGGCGGCCGGTCAGCGGCAGCTCCACGAATTCACCAAGCAGATGCTTGTAACGCTCGTCATTCGGATGAATGGCGACGGCTGCATCGCCGAGCAGGGTTTCTGGCCGGGTGGTAGCCACAATCAGATGGCCGGTGCCGTTGCTCAAGGGATAGCGCATGTGCCACATGGAGCCGTTTTCTTCTTCGGACAGCACTTCCAGATCAGATACGGCGGTATGCAGCACCGGGTCCCAGTTGACCAGGCGCTTGCCGCGGTAAATCAGGCCTTCTTCATAAAGCCGGATAAAGACTTCCTGGACCGCATCGGACATGCCCTCGTCCATCGTGAAGCGTTCGCGGGTCCAGTCCAGTGACGAGCCCATGCGGCGCAATTGGCGGGTGATTGTGCCGCCGGACTGCTCTTTCCATTCCCAGATTTTTTCGATGAATTTTTCCCGGCCGTAGTCATGTCGGGTTTTGTTTTCGGCGTTGATCAGGCGTTCAACCACCATTTGCGTGGCAATACCGGCATGGTCCGTGCCCGCTTGCCACAACGTGCTGCAGCCTTTCATGCGATGATAACGAATTAAGGCATCCATGATGGTATCCTGAAACGCATGGCCCATATGCAGACTGCCGGTGACATTGGGCGGCGGAATCATGATGCAATAGGATTCACCTTCCTGTTTGGGGGCAAAATAGCCTTTTTCTTCCCAGGTCTGATACCAGCGTTGTTCAATTGAATGGGGGGCGTAAGTTTTTTCCATGGATGAATCTTGGTCTTTTGTGAAAGTTGTTTAATTCAAGGTTAAAGGTGCCTGTCGCAATTTTTGCTCCTGGCGCCTTTAGCCGGCATGATTAATTTTATGTGTGGTAATGGCGATATGGGCTTGCTGATAGTAACGGTAACGCTGTCTGCCCGCGGCTTTGGTAGCTTCGCTGTTATCCAGTATTTCAAGAATACGCTCGGATTTTGCGAAAGTATGCGGACATTCTGAGGAAAGGTTTAGCAGGTTTTTTTGCCAGCCCTCAGGCGCGTCCAGTGAGCCAATCAAGATGACTTTTGGATTGACCGCGCCCGCTCCCTGCGGTCTTGCGACATTCACGCCATCCCTGACAATCGCCGCGCTTGCTCCCTGCGGGCTTGTGCCAGATGCGTCATCCCGGGCGATAGCCAAGCTCGCTCCCTGCGAGTTTTCGGCATACACACCGTCCCTGGCGATCGCCGCGCCCGCTCCCTGCGGACTTGCGGCATACACACCGTCCCTGGCGATATCAGGCAACTCGCCCGTGTATATCTGGTGCGGTATAAAACTACCTGCCCTGAAAGTCCAGAGCAGGTCGTCGATTTGTTGGCTTTGTTCCGCATTGTCGGTGAGTACATAACAGGACTGGCCGCTACGATAGATTTTTTCTATCAATTTACAGGCGAACAGATGCCGTTCCTGCTGGGATTCGGAGGCCAGTATGTAAAAGCTAACGTCCGGCATTCAGGCTTTAGCCATGCGCCCGATTAATCAGATATTGGCATAATAAAGGCACGGGGCGGCCGGTTGCGCCTTTGGTTGGCCCGGTGCGCCAGGCTGTACCGGCAATATCCAGATGCGCCCAGCGCAGGTTTTCTGCAAAACGCGCCAGGAAACAGGCGGCCGTGATGGTGCCCGCATCTTTACCGCCGACATTAGCCATATCCGCAAAGTTGGATTTCAGCTGTTCCTGAAATTCTTCCCACAAAGGTAAGCGCCAGACACTGTCGATGGCGGTTTCAGCGGCTGCAATCAGGTCGTTACACAAGGCGTCATCGTTGCCGAGCAAGCCGCTGGGGACGCGGCCCAAGGCAACCAAACAGGCGCCGGTCAGAGTGGCCAGATCAATCACAACATCGGGATTGAATCTTTCGGCATAGGTCAGGGTGTCGCAAAGGAGTAAGCGGCCTTCGGCATCGGTATTCAACACTTCGATGGTTTTGCCGGACATGCTGGTCAAGATGTCGCCGGGTTTATTGGCATCGCCGTCGGGCAGGTTTTCCGAGGACGGTATCAGACCGATAATGTTCAGAGGCAACTGCATTTGCGCGGCGGCCTGCAAGGTGCCCAGGACGGCGGCGGCGCCGCACATATCGTATTTCATTTCATCCATGCCGGGAGCCGGTTTTAAGGAAATGCCGCCGGCATCAAAGGTCAGGCCTTTGCCTATCAGGACAATCGGCTTGCGGTTTTTGTCGCCGCCTTGATAGTTCAGGCTAATCAGTTTTGCTGGTTGGCGGCTGCCGCGCGATACCGACAGAAAAGCCCCCATGCCCAGTGCAGCCAGATCGGACTCTTCCAGTATACTGACGGCCAGGTTGGCAAACTTATTATCCAGTTCCAGTGCTTGTTCGGCCAGGAAGGTGGGGGTACAGATATTTGCAGGCAAATCGGCCAGCAGTTTGGTCAGGTCTACTCCTTGGGCAATTGCCAGGCCTTGTTCGAGACCTTTTTGTGCGCTGGCGCGTTCAGTTTCCGGCGTAAAAACGCGAACCTGTTCCAGTTTGCATTCTGTTTCTTTATCGGATTTCAATTGGGTAAATTGATAGGCCGCATCGTTAAACACTTCAACGATCTGTCTGGATTTCCACTGCCAGTCGCCGGCGGTGACATCGCACTCGGCCAAGCAGCAGACGACTGATTTAATGGCGGGTTTTTTTAGGCTGTTAACGGCTACCGACAAGGCTTTTCTATAGTTTTTGGTGGATAATGCTTCCTTTTGGCCCAAGCCGACCAGCAAAATACGCTCAACGGGACCTCCGGGAACGGCATTGATTAATACAGTTTCACCATTTTTTCCGCTCAGATCACCGCGGCTGACCATTTTGTTGATGAGGCCCTGCGTACTGTGGTTGAGAGCGGCAGCTGACGGTGTAAGTTGCTGATCTTGGTATACACCGACAATCATACAATCACATTGCAGTTTTTCTAACGGCGCGGTTTCTATAGAATAGTCCATAACTTATTTTTAATTGGCTGAATAGGGTTGATGTCTGAGCGGGTCGGGTAAGGCTCGATCAGGGTGAAAATTTCGGTTTTGAATTATACAACACAAATATTTAATTTTGATGGGGAGAGTAGGCTTGGAAGCAGATTGGCCTAAAGGCTATAAAACAGTACGCCGGCCAATAGTGACGGTTCTGGACAAAATGATTGCGCAGGATTTGCTCAAGACGCTGCTGTCTGTTCTGTCAGTGATTGTTGTTATTATTGTGAGCCGACAATTTGTCAGGATACTCGATAAAGCGATTGAGGGGCAGGTGTCCAATGAAACTTTATTCAGTATTCTCGCCTTGAAAACGATTGTTGCCAGCATCGCTTTTTTGCCGGCGGCTCTCTTTATGGCGGTATTGATGGTGCTCGGCAGAATGTTTCGTGATCAGGAAATGTCGGCTGTTTTTTCAGCCGGCGGCGGAGCGGGGACTATTTACAGAGCGGTGTTTCTGCTGGTATTTCCGCTCAGTGTGTTGACAGTGGGCTTGTCCCTGTATGTGGCGCCGTGGGCGGAAGCCAGAATGGAGCAGCTGATGCAGATGGATGAGCAATCCGCCGACATCAGAGGCATCGCTGCCGGAAAGTTTACTGAATACAGTCACGGCGACCTGGTCTTTTATGTGGAAAAGATTTCCTCGGATAAAAAAATGCATCAAGTCTTTGTACAACACCGGCAAGGTGACAGGCTGGCCATAATTAATGCGGAAGAGGGCCGTGTGGAAGACTTGCCCGATGGGCGTTATATGATTCTCGAGCGAGGCGAACGCGTGGAGGGACAGCCTGGACAGGTTAACTATATTATTGAAAACTTCATCGAATACGCCGTGAGGATTGATGAAAAAACGTCGGCCGGTGCTGTCGATAAGGAAGCCGTCCCGTTCAACTTGTTGTGGGGGTCCGATGTGGTCAGGGATATCGCTGAAGTGCAACGGCGTTTTTCCATTCCGTTAGGCGTTGTTTTTTTGACCTTTTTGGCCGTGCCCTTAGCACAGACCTCTCCCCGGGGCGGCGTCTACGGCAACATGATGGTCGCCTTTTTAATTTATTTTAGTTACGGCAATCTTGTACGCGTCAGTCATAGCTGGGTCATAAAGGAGACGATTCCTGCCTGGCTGGGCGGTTTTTGGGTCTATTTTGTCTTGTCGATCATTGGCGGGATTTTGTTGGCAAAATTGTATGGCTGGAAGTGGGTTGTCCTGAGAATCAGGGAAAAGGTGGCGAGGTGAATGTATTAACCGCTTATGTAGTGAGGGAAATTTTAAAAGGCTCGTTTATCGCGATGTTGCTATTACTGACCTTGTTTAATTTGTTTACCTTTAGCGATGAGTTAAAGTCTTTAGGCAGGGGAAGTTACGGATTAAAAGAAATATTTTATTATCTGGCCCTGACGTCGCCGCGGGTTTTTTATGAATTAATGCCCTCTGCTGCCTTGTTAGGCAGTCTTTTCATTCTCGGGGCCATGGGCAATAACCGCGAACTGATCGCCATGCGCGCGGCCGGTTTATCAGTCCTGGGCATTATCAAAGCAGTGATGTTGGCGGGTGTTTTGTTAGTGACGATATCCATCCTGGTGGGTGAGTTCGTGGCGCCTTATACCGAACGGGCGGCCCAGTTGCTCAAGACGACAGCCAAGCATGAACAAGTGATGATGGATACCCGCTATGGACTCTGGCTGCGGGAAGGTAAGAAATTCATCAATGTCCGGAAAATACAGGAAGACGGTCATCTGGCGAACATTTTCATTTATGAACTGGATGACCAGTCTCATTTGCGGCAGTCGTTGGTTGCTGCTAAGGCTTCTTTTTTGGGGCGGCAACAGTGGAAACTCGAGCAAATCCAGCAGTCCGTCGTTTCAAAAGAAAAAATGGTCGCCGATAGTCAGGCCGAACAGGTATGGACATCCTCCATCGCGCCCGATCTATTGAAAATAGTGGTGGTTAATCCTGACAACCTTTCGCTGTATGACTTGGCGCTATATATCGATTTTTTAAAGGGCAACCAACAAAAATCACATAATTTTGAACTGGCTTTCTGGGGACGTATCGTTAATCCTTTAGTGACCTTTGTGATGTTGCTGGTGTCGGCGCCTTTTGTTATCGGCGTAAAGCGCGGCGTGAGTGTGGGTGGACGTATGATGATTGGTGTCATTATCGGCATGAGTTTTAATATTTTCGACAAAATTGTCGGCCACATGGCGCTTATTTATGATCTTAATCCACCGTTGATGGCGGTTATCCCGAGCCTGACGGTTTTGACCTTGGCACTGTTTGCAGTCTCACGCGTGCACTAAAAGTCCGCCGCTTTGTTAGAAATCAAGTGCTTTCAGGGCTTTATGAATCTGTGTTTTGGCTTCAAACAGTAAATTCAGTGAGAGTTCTGGAGATAGAGAAAAGTCTTTTAATTTACTGGCGGCGGGGATAGAGGTTATGGCCGGTAATTCAGTCAGATCGGCTTTCCCGATTTTGCTGTGCAAGCGGGAAAGCACGACTATGTCGGTTAAGTTAAGGTCTTCGCTGCTGTTTTGATACCAGTTTTCAGAATCGAGCGGGATGCTGATAAATTCTTCCGAAAATCCCCATTCGCGCAGGATTTTATAGCCTATAGGGCCTTTAACATAAGGCAGGGCGAGATCAATGTCCGAATCCGAGTAATAATTTTTGGGCAAATTGGCGGCAAAATTCAAAAAAGGCAGGGCCCCAATGTCGCAAACAAGGCCGGCGAGCAAGGCTTGTTCAGGATCTACCTCATTGCTGATAGAAGCCAGCACATGGCAGAGGGTTGATATGTAAAGGCTTTGCTTCCATAGGTCATCAAGATGTTTTTTTATCAGCGGTGATTGGCTTTTGAAAATATGATGCAGGCTTAAACTGATGACCAGGTTGCGCGTTGCATTCAGGCCTATGCGGTTGACGGCGGTGAGGCAACTTTTTGCCGGGGTGGCGCTAATGTACAAGGGACAGTTGGCCACTTCGATCAGTTTGGCTGAAATGACCGGATCCAGCTGGATGATTTTTACCGCTTCGGCGATGCCGATATCGTTCAGCATGGCTTTACGTAGTTTGATGGCGATATCCGGTAGTGTCGGTAATTCCAGTTCCTCGTGCAGATAATGCTGGGAAAAGGTTTGTAATAAACGATTATCAGCAAGCTCATCGGGAATAACCAGTTCCGACTGGAGCGATGCGTCGGCTTTGTGGTCACCCATGATTTTTTGAGACACGCGCAAAATGCGGACATCCGTTTTTGCAATAGCGGTGGTTGTATGTTTGCTGCCGCTGCAGAGAGGGAATTTTGCTTTTGCGGTACCTGCGTCTATTTCATAAGTATTCCCGCTGTCATCGGATAGAGCGATGCGGCCTTGAAGCAGATAGAGGGCCGAGTCGGTCTGATTGCCGATATGAAACAATTGGGTATGTTCAGGAAAAACTTCTGAGAGCTGGTTATTGGCAAAGGCGTCAAGTTTTTCGCTGCTGAAATTTCTGATTGGGATAAGCGTCTTCAAGATATCCATTGAAACGGGTTCAACGGCAAGACTGCAGGGGAGTGAGCCATTTCTCGTGCCTTTTAAAAAAACGTTCAGAAAAGACATCTTAGTTTCCTAAATAACGGTAAAGGTCAAAAAGCGCTAAAAGCGGGACTTCACAAAGTCCATAAAATTCAGTTTATGCTAAACTCCATGTAGTCGTTAAGTATAGCCAATTGAAAATAGGGTTTTGATTATCATACAAGCTCAGCAACAACGATTTATTCTGCTCAACTTGGTCTTTTTTATTTCTAAGAAATAAGGAGTTAGCGTGTCATTGATGTGGTCTGTTGAGTGTAGTTATTCGCAACTACGGTGAGGAACTGCGAGTGGAAAAATTAAGATTTAGAAGTGCTCCAACCATTACAGACTATACCGTCCCCTTTGCCTTGAATGAACGTGCGCTCGGTGATTGGCTGCACGGCTTGGGAATGGCTCAAAATTACAATTCAGCTAAGGAAGTGTTTTGCGCACTGCAGGCTTTTGCCCGGATGGAGAAAAGTCCGCAACAGCATCTGAGTTTATTGCGCAAAATGAGTGCTTATCTGGATGAACTGGTCGAGCAATTAGAAAAAAATTATCTGGATGCCAGCTTTCCGCTGGAGCTTGAGGAGCAGGCGCATGTTGATATAGTCGCTTTCGCCTATATGGCCTTAGCTGAAAATTATGCTTTGATTGGCCGTCAGCTGCTTGCGCAAGCTGACAGTTCTTTAGATAAGGCTTTGTGTCTGTTCCTGGCATTGGATGCGGCGGGCAAGGCCTTATTGCATATATCGCAAGTGTATAGGCAACCCTTCGAAGGGTTTTGGCTGTTTTGCCACCAAATCTATGCGTTAGCGGAAGAAAACGACGTATTAAAGGTAGAATTCGACAGCGGAGAATTCCAGGGTAAAACTATCGATGCTGCCTTTAAACAGGTTCTGATGTTCGAACTGGCAGACAGCAGCCAATTCAGACCTCGGGAATTGAAGGCTATTTATGATTTTCTCAAGAATTTTTCTGCACAGGCCAAAATAGTGCATCAGCATGCTCAGGATAGCAACGCAGGTCTTCGTATATTTAATCTGAATCAGGATCAGCCGCCGAAACCCTTAACAGTGCAGCAGCCGAGCGAGGCGCCTGGGGATCGGTATATTTCTCCCGTGCATGCGGCAAAAAATCTGTATCAATTTTTGCAGGAGGACGCATCTTTTCTTGGAGCGACCAAAGCCATCAACAGGGTTTTGTTCACACGCGTGGCAAAGTCTCTGGGCATGACTCAAAAAAGGCGACATACCCGACTCGTGGAGCATCGCGCCGGAATAGGCTTGCTGGGATTCAATAATATTGTCAGCTATTTGTATAAAAAAGACTTTGCCGAACATCATCAGCAGATGCAGGCGCCTAAGAGAGATACCCGAATTGCCGGGCACTGGGAGGCGCCTAATCTGGATTTAGTGCCTGAAGGCAGTGAATGGATGCACCAGATGGAAGAACATTATCGGGGACAAAGCCAAGACGACTCGCCGGTTAACAGAATTCTGAAATTAAGTCGCGAGCTAACAAAGGACCCGCGTGTTTGGAAAACCCTGGAAATCGAGAAAAATAAATTGGTCGATGATATCCCAACGGGAGAATTCGAAATCATCGACAGCAGCGCGCACGGCCTTCAGGTTTTATGGAAGGCGACTGATTTAAAAGTGAAAGTCGGCAATATTTTTGCCATGCCTTCAGTCAAGGGAGACAGATTGGAAATCGGCTTGATCCGAAGGATAGGTATGTCGACGCAGCAGGCTGTATTGTTAGGGGTCGAGATTATAGGATTTGAATCAGAACTGATTTGCTTGACCCGGCCCGGGCAGAAAGATTTGAACTGCTGGGGAATATTTGTGCCCGGCATACAGGCATTAAAGCAGGCGGACAGCGTTGTTTTTAACTCCAGCGATTATTCTCCCGGTGAATTTATTACCCTGCTGCGAGGCCAGAAAGAGGTTGATTGCCGACTGCATAAATTAATCAACGCCACGGCTTCCGTGAGTCATGTGGAATTGCTCTACCCCTAAGTGTGGTTTGCTAGTTAAAAAGCTTACCAATCATAGATGCCAGCGTAGTTAGTGCATCAACCTCGAGGTTATAGTCGGCAGTATCAATGGTCTTACGGCTGCCTGATGATGTGTGGCGGGCTGTTTTGCTTTTCTGGCGTTGGGATGCTGATTTCTGTCGATGTAATAACTGGCCACCTGCCTTCTTCCATTCCAGCAGATGGGTTATCTCGCCGCTGTCGAGCCAGATGCCGTGATTTTTGCAGCGATCGATAATCACACCGCTACGATGGCCAAACACGCTCCGATTCATAAACGTGCGGCATACCGGGCATTTGATGTATTTAACGACATTCTTTGCCTGATAACGGTCTTTGTTGATATTGTCGAGCTGTTGCAGATTGATGTCGAAGACATGGGTCACGGAGTTATCAAGCAGCGTTTCTACTTCTCCGGGCTCAAAAAACAAGCCGAAACAGTCTGGGCAGCGTTCTATCAGGAAGGCGGCATCGGGATTCAGATTAATGGTCTGTAATGGTTTTTCGCAATGCGGACATAGGCGGTCCCTGGGGTTTTGGACAACGGTATACGCGTGCCGGCCTTGCAGATCGACATCGTTGCGCGTGCCGCAATAGAGACAGCGGTTGGTGTTGGCGGGCAGTGGAGCAGAGCAGCTAGAGCATTTGGCCATGTTAAAACTTGTCGAGTATGTCTTTTTTCTTGGCGGCGTAGTCTTCGTCAGTTATTAAGCCGGCATCATGCATTTCTTTTAATTGAGCGAGTTTAGCCATCGGGGCAGGGACAGCTACGCTTTCAGGCCCCGTCATCGCATGTGCCATGCTTTGGCCCAAACCTATGCCGGCACCTAGGCCCATGCTCATGCCGGCGCCACCGCTTTCATTCCGCGCCGCCTCTCGCATGGCTTCGAGTTGCTGTACCTTGGCATAATCCAGTCCCACCGCCTGCGCGGCCTGTGCCTCGGCTGTCAGATCGGCAATGCGGTTAATGCGGCTTAAGGTAAGCTCATCGAAGTCGGTGCCTTCAATGCGAAAATCTGTGATGGAAAAGCCGAGTTTGCGAAAAACAATGGCTAGTTTGACTTGTATATTCCCGGCTATTTCTTCGCGGTTGGTATCAATATCGGCGTAACTGAATGTAGAGCTGGCAAGAAAATCGGTCAATGGATGGATGATGCGGGCCGACAGGATGTTTCGAAAATCGCTGATAAAAAAATCGTTTTGGCTGCCGACGACATTAACAAAAAAATCGCGCGGATCCGAAATTCGGTAACTGTAATTGCCATAGGCTTTTAATCCGACAGGAAATTTGTATTTGGGATCTTCATATTTGATGACGGAAGTCGTGCCCCATTTCTGGTCGAGCACTTTGCACATCTTAAAGAAATAAATGCCGACCTTGTGTTCGCTCTCAAAAAACTGCATGAATTTTTTGATGGTGGTCCAGAATGGCACGTTGTCCGTTTTAAGATTGATCAGGCAGGGTTCCTGGATGATGGCCTGGATCGTGCCTTCGTAGACAAAAATACAGCCTTGGCCTGGGCCGACAATCAGTGAGGACGCATTTTTTATTTCATCGCCATTGTCCGTCCATTGCTGAAACAGGGCATCCGGGTCAGGGTTCTGCCATTCAATGACCGAGCGCAGTTGTCGTTTGATGCCGTCAAGAATTGCCATCATAAGCTCCTGGAATATTGTTAGTTGTCGGTGAATGATAAGTCTGCGTCAATACTCTGTTTTTTCGTCACGAAATGCCATTAAATCTAAAGGACTTAAAATCAGTTGAACGGGCAACGAAAAGATCAGGGAATTGTTCTATACGGATATTATTGTTGTTGGCCTTGGGGTTATAGAAGGTGCGTCTATCGGCAATGGCCTCTTCAAGGATGCTGATGCGTTGCTGCTGTTGGAAAGATAGATTGACGTTGAGTTCCGGGTAAGCTTCGGCCAGCGCAAAAAATCCAGGTCTTGGCGTAATGAGCATTTCACCTGTCCCAGCATTTTAACATCTCCTTTGTTCAGGGTTTTTGAGGCACGTTTACGGGGTTGCATTATTTTTTCCAGGGTGGCCAGCTCGGAGCGCCTGTATTGTTTGCACGCATCATTCAGTTTGGGCCGTTCATCGAGTCGTTGCTTCAATAAAACGTTGATATTGGGCCAAGCCTTTGCGGTATTATGCTTTAAATTGATCAAGCTGTTATAGGGGTACAAGATGATAACAGCGGTGAAGCCAAAAAAGACAGCGCTAAGGATAAACATGGATCAACCCTTTGTGTACATGCAAAGCATCGCGTAAGTATAGTTAGAAAATCAGGAGCTATCATGGCAGTTAGGAATTTTAATAATCAACAGCCTATAATCGGCCAGTCGGTATTTATAGACGAAAGTGCTGTGGTCATTGGAAACGTCACTCTCGGCGATGACGTGTCGGTTTGGCCAGCAACGGTCATACGGGGCGATGTTGAAAGCATCCGCATAGGCGACGGCACGAATGTTCAGGATGGTTCGGTATTGCATGTTTCGCATGCCGGCAAGTTCTCGCCCGAGGGTCACCCCTTGACCATAGGCAAGGGTGTCACGATTGGTCACAGAGCTGTCGTTCATGCCTGCACGATAGGCAATTATTGCCTGATCGGCATCGGCGCCATCATTATGGATGACGCCATACTCGAAGATTATGTCATGTTGGGCGCTGGGGCGCTGGTACCGCCCGGTAAAAGACTGGAGAGCGGATATCTTTATGTCGGTGCGCCAGCCAGGCAGGCGAGGCCTTTAAAAGACACAGAAAGGGAGTTTCTGGAATATTCTTGCCAGCAGTATATTCAGTTGAAAAATGAGTATTTAGGTTCAATTTGAATGGTTCAGGTTCAAGGGAAATATGGTTTTTGCCTTTAATCTCGCCCCTTTTGTCTTTCTAAATTCAGCAGGTCGATGACTGGTTGGGTTTGGGGGCGTACGCCACGCCAGATAAAAAACGCCTCGGCAGCCTGTTCTACCAGCATCCCCAGTCCATCCAGGCTTTGCGAGGCATGATGTTCGAAGCCCCAGCGTACAAACGCTGTGGGTTTGTTGCCGTAGGCGAGGTCATAACACACGCCGTTGTTAGCCAGCAAGCCCTCGGGCAGGGGCGGGAGTTCATCGCTCAGGCTTGCGGAAGTCGCGTTTAAAATCAAATCAAATGACTGCTCTGTCAGGTCGTCGAATCCACAAGCGTAAACATTGCCGCGGGCCTGAAAGTTTTGGGCCAGATTGTCGGCCTTGTCTACGGTGCGGTTGGCGATGACCACTGAATTCGGCGATTGATCAAGAATCGGGCCGATGATGCCGCGACTGGCGCCGCCCGCGCCTAGAATTAAAATTCTGCTTCCGCTTAGGCTGAGCGCGTGGTTAACGGTCAAATCGGTAACCAAGCCTATGCCGTCGGTATTGTCCCCCAATACGGAGCCATCGACCTGCAGCGCGAGTGTGTTGACGGCTTGGCTCAATTGAGCCCGCTCCGTTTTAATGTCGGCAAATGCAAAGGCCAGTCCCTTGAGCGGCACAGTGCAATTTAAACCTTTGCCGCCTTGGGCAAAAAAGGCAGTGACTGCAGTCTGGAATTGTTCGGGTGGCACTTCCTGGGCGCTATAGCTCAGCGCTTGTCCGGTCTGTTCGGCAAAAAGTTGATGGATTCTCGGTGATTTGCTGTGCTTGATGGGCTGTCCAAAAACAGCATAGCGGTCGCTTGTCATGATGCCTGTGCTCTTTTTTCGATCAAATACTCCCAAAGAATGGTGGCCGCGACAATGCCAACGGCAATCAGTAACTCAATCCAGAGAAAATGTTCTGTGTAGGCTGCAATCACGGCGGACACGCCCATGAACAGTCCCACCAGACTAAAGCGCCAGCCCACGCGCAGGCCGTCCAGAATGGTTGAAAGCGATAATATTAATAATATGACCAGGCCGGCATTCTCAGGGCCCAAGCGCCCGGACTTTTGAATTAAAAATGCGCCGCCGACCACCAGCAGGGAGGTGGCCCAGTGTAGGGATTGCTCGCGTAAAATTTTCTTGAAGTCTGATGACCGGTGTCTGGATTGCAGCCAGGCAATCAGAATGGCGAACACGGCAAATACCAGCACCATCAGTATCCAGTAGCCGTAGCCGTCAGCGGGGGAGTAGTCGGTAATGCCAATGCCCACCAGGGACAGGATCAGCAATAAAATCAAAATGGCTTCCTCAATGTGAAATTTTCTTCTTTCGGTGAAGATAACATCTTCAGGCATGGACATAAGACAGGCTCTCTAGGGAATGCAAATGAATATACGGGTTAATCCTGCAGCCATTGGGCTACGGATTTGGCAAAATAAGTCAGGATGGCGTCGCTGCCGGCGCGCTTGAAGGCTAACAGGGATTCTAAAACCACCTGCTTTTCATCCAGCCAGCCGTTCATGGCGGCGGCTTTGAGCATGGCGTATTCGCCGCTGACCTGATAGGCAAAAGTCGGCACGCCAAACTGATCTTTTGCCCGGCGAATGATGTCCAGATAGGGCATGCCGGGCTTGATCATGATCATGTCGGCGCCTTCCTGCAGGTCCAGCAGAATTTCGCGCAAGGCCTCGTCGGAATTGGCCGGGTCCATTTGGTAGCTGTATTTATTGCCTTTGCCGAGCGTGCCGGCCGAGCCCACTGCATCCCGGAACGGGCCGTAGAAACTGGAGGCATACTTGGCGGAATAGGCGAGTATACGTGTGTTGACATGCCGGTGCGCCTCCAATGCATCCCTGATCACGCCGATACGGCCATCCATCATATCCGAAGGGGCCACAATATCGGCCCCGGCTTCGGCATGGGACAACGCCTGTTTGACCAGCACGGCGATGGTTTCATCATTGACCACATAGCCGTGCTGATTAATCAGGCCGTCCTGTCCGTGCGAGGTAAAAGGATCCAGCGCGACGTCGGTGATGATGCCCAGTTCGGGCAGCGCGTCTTTTAAAGCTCTTACGCTGCGCTGAACCAGTCCCTCGCGGTTATAGGATTCGGCGGCATCATCAGATTTTTTCTCGTCAGCAATGACGGGAAACAGAGCAATGGCCGGAATACCCAGGTGATACAGTTCATGCGCTTCTTCCAGCAGCAGATCCAGCGACAGCCGCTCTATGCCCGGCATGGAGGCGACGGCTTGCCTTTGCATCGAGCCTTCAGTGACAAACATCGGGTAAATCAGATCATCAAGAGACAAGCGGTTTTCGCGCATCAGGCGGCGTGAAAAATCGCTAAAACGCATTCTTCTCATGCGTGTATGAGGGAAATTCATGGTATTATTTGTCATCTAATCCATAGCTATGGGTTTGGAAAATATCAAAATCTCAGGCTTACAACATCCACCTTCGCGGCAGTGTCTGCGAGGACCTTGTCTTGAGATTTATTGTATCAGGGAATTTTGGTCCCCGATATTTCAAATATGGAAAGCATTCGCAGGTTTGAATTTTAGAGGTTTTTATGAAGGCTAAACGTTTTACAGTATGGGTTTTATTTGCCGCATTTCTCGGATTAATGCAGGCGAGCAATGCAATCGCGGCAGATTTGTTGCCGCCGCAACAAGCGATTGAAAGAGCATCGTCGAAATTACAGGAAAGATTGCAGGATAAATCGTTTACCAAGGATTTTGAAAAAATTACCCAGTATGTGAATGAGGTTATTTATCCGCATACCGATTTTGACAGGATATCCGCCTTAGTGCTGGGGCAAATCTGGAAAACCGCCACGAACGATGAGCGTCAACGCTTCAAACACGAATTCCAGACGCTGCTGGTCAGAACCTATTCCAGAGCATTTGTCGAGTTTCATGACTGGTCGGTGCGTTTCCTGCCGCTGGAAATGGAAAACGGCGCCACCAAAGTGGTCGTGAAAACGGAAGTCTTGCAGCCGGGCATGCAGCCTATTGCCGTCAATTACCGCATGCTGCTGAGTCAGGGTGACTGGAAAGCCTATGACATCATGATCGAAGGTGTGAGCCTGGTTACCAACTATCGCACCACATTCAGCAATGAAGTCAAAACCAAAGGTTCTTTAAGCGCCGTCATTGACGGATTGGCCAAGCGCAATGCCGAAGCGTTTGCCGGAAAAGCTTCCGCCCGCTCCTAGTACCGCAAGTCGCCGCCCTGGTCCAGAGTAACAGGTCGGTTTCTGCCGCGAAGCAGGCCAGCTAGGCCTTGCTTCATGGCAGAATAAATCTTCATTTTGCAGCAGATGCTGTGTCCAGCATATCCAAATCAATGAATTTCCAGCAAGATTCCATTCATGCCTACCCGGCAGGCGAAATTGGCGCGTTTACATTGGACGCAAAAGTGGCCAATGTCTTTGCCGATATGATTGCACGTACGGATTCGTTCAGCTATGGCCTTGGCTGTTCCTTGGGCGCGGCGGCATTAGTCATGAATCGTCAGATTCAAGCCGAACGGTGCCGCTGCATCGCCCTGAAATGACCGAGTACCAGCCGCTTATCGACGCCCTGCTGGATGTCAAAGCGCAGGCCTGGGCGGAACTTTTGCCGCAACAGCTTGCCTCAGCGTTCGCCCCTGGCAAGCATGGCCATGTAGAAGAATGGCAAGCGCTGGTCGATCGGTTGCCGCAGTTGACGCCGTCACAACGTCATCTCGATGCCGATGCCGTGCAGATTGGCTGTGCGAATGATCTGGCGGACGAGGCCCAAAAACAGCTGGAACATCAGCTCAAGGCATTACATCCCTGGCGCAAAGGTCCTTATGAACTGTTCGGCATTCGAATCGATACCGAATGGCGCTCGGACTGGAAGTGGGAACGTCTGAAAAATCATATTGAGCCTTTGCAGCACCGGCTGGTTTTGGATGTTGGCTGCGGCAACGGCTATCATTGCTGGCGCATGCTGGGCGCGGGCGCAAGAATGGTGGTCGGCATTGATCCGACCCTGCTCAGCGTGATGCAGTTTAAGGCCGTCAAGAAACTGCATGGGCCAGCCCCGGTTTATGTCTTGCCCTTGGGCATAGAAGATGTACCTTACGGCTTGAAAGCGTTTGACACCGTATTTTCCATGGGCGTGCTTTATCATCGCCGTTCGCCGATTGATCATTTGCTCGAATTAAGAGACTGCCTGAGACCCGGCGGCGAGTTGGTTTTGGAAACGCTCGTCATCGACGGTGGCCTGGGCGAAGCGCTGTTGCCCGAAGACCGTTACGCCAAAATGCGTAATGTCTGGTTCTTGCCCAGTTGCGACACCTTGATCAACTGGCTCAAACGCTGCGGATTTAAAAACGTTCGTTTGCTGGATGTCAGCATCACCACGGTTGAAGAGCAACGCAGTACGGACTGGATGCGCTTTCATTCCCTTAAGGATTTTCTCGATCCAGACAATCCGCAACTGACCTGCGAGGGGCTGCCGGCGCCCAAACGTGCAATAATTGTTGCAAATTCAGTTTAACTTTTACATGAGATTACCATGACTGCTCCACATATAGGCTTTATCAGTCTGGGCTGCCCGAAGGCCCTGGTTGACAGCGAAAGAATTTTAACCAAGCTCCGCGCCGAGGGTTACACCATTTCACCGACTTATCAGGATGCTGATCTGGTGGTCGTGAATACCTGCGGGTTTATCGATGCCGCGGTGGAAGAGTCGCTGGACAGCATTGGCGAAGCGCTGGCGCAAAACGGCAAGGTCATCGTGACCGGTTGCCTGGGGGCCCGGGAAGATGAAATTCGCGCCCGTCATCCGCAGGTATTGAAAGTGACCGGCGCGCATGCCTTGGAAGAGGTCATCGCCTCGGTGCACGAGCATGTGCCGCCGCCGCATGATCCATTTACCAGTCTGGTACCGCCGCAAGGCATAAAACTGACGCCGCGGCATTATGCCTATTTGAAAATTTCCGAGGGCTGCAATCATCGCTGTACTTTCTGCATAATACCT
>Ga0208625_100001_pt1 | contig 104766 bp, 109 predicted proteins | sample LakWasMeta8_HOW4_2_FD_183858 | JGI IMG/M metagenome (GOLD analysis project Ga0208625, IMG submission 183858) | Freshwater sediment methanotrophic microbial communities from Lake Washington under simulated oxygen tension - Sediment Metagenome... | ecosystem: Environmental > Aquatic > Freshwater... | reverse complement strand
AGCAGGTATAGGGGATAAAATTCTCAGGCGAGTGAGCCGTAGTTATGTTGGTAATCAATACATTTCCGCTATTGAGCAAGACAGTTACCGACTTCCACCAAGTATCCAAACTAGATTAAAGGCCACTATTTTAAATTTTCAGACTAACTTAAAGAGTAATGACTGGGACTAGAGCATTTTCAGATTGTATATGGGGAGGAGAATTCATTCGCCTTCGATGCCACATCCTGGGCGAATGAATTCGCCCCTACCCAATAGGTCGTACACTCGAACTGAAAATGCTCTAGTACTTCAGTTGTAATTTGAAGGATATTCCTATCTCCTCACAGTCTAATGCGTTTTAATTCAGCGGCCTTGGCGAAGTGAATGATATATGAGAAGGAAAGACAGTTTGCGGCGCAGTCAGTGCATTTTTCCCAAAATTCAAAATTGAACGGCGTCCCGGGAACCGTTTGTTGGATTTTTTGCCAGATACTCTTCAGCTTGGCCTGCATTTCTGCCGGCATCGTTTGATCCGAGTCCGGAGCAAGACCGCCCAGGATGCGTTGGCTGCGCACATGATCGGGAAGACCCGCCACGATTTCTTGCCAGCGCGGCCTGAAGGCCCAACACCAACAGCACATGGGATCATGGAAGTAATAAAGCGTAAGCGACATAGCTTAACCTGTGAGCATGAGGGGTCATCAACATTTTATCGCCAATGTGCCTGATGAAATTTATTATAGAGACAGGACTGACAATCAGTCCCGGCTATAGACTTCTAAAGGTCAATAGATGGCATCTGCATTTATCCGTATAACCGTTCCGGCATTTTTGTATTTTGTTTCAAAAGCAACACGGTAAATTCCAAATAAATGCGCTGAGGTCTTGAAATGATGGTTTTCCCCTCATCTTCTTCAAACAACCGAAATGCCGAAGCCAAAGTGTTTCTGGTCACCGGCGCGACCGGCGCGATTGGTCAAGCCATGGCCCGGCAACTGGCTGCAACCCCGGATTCCGAGGTCGTGCTGGTATGCCGCAATCAAGATAAGGCCAAACAGGCGGTCAAGGCAATCGTCGATTCGACCGGAAATTCCAGGGTGCGTTATGAGCTTGCCGATTTGAGCCGGCAGGATGACATCCGGGGACTGGCGGCGCACTGGACTGGTCCCCTGCATGTCTTGATCAACAATGCCGCCTGCACGCCGCGCACCCGTCAGGAGACGCCCGAGGGCATCGAAATGCAGTTTGCCACCAATGTGCTCGGTTATTTTTGGCTCATCGAAGCATTCACGACCACTTTAAAAGCGTCTGCACCCGCGCGTGTCGTCAATGTCGCCAGCTACTGGGCCGGCGGCCTGGATTTAAACGATTTGGAATTTGTCCGCCGACGCTACGACAACGACACCGCCTACCGTCAGTCCAAACAGGCCGACCGCATGCTGAGCGCTGCCTTTGCTGAAACGCTCGCGCCTTACCGCATCAGCGTCAATGCCAGCCATCCCGGCGACGTCCATTCGACCTTAAGCCATAATCTGGGGTTCGGCGGTCACGAAACGCCGGACCAAGGGGCGGCGACGCCCGTCTGGCTGGCGACTCATCCCGTCGGCCAGCAATCTACCGGACGCTATTTCGAGCACAGGTGCGAGTCCAACTGCGCTTTCAGCCGTGATAGGCAGGCGGTGCACGCCCTTTATGAGCTATGCGCCAATTACTCAAACGGTAAACTCCGGCGCTAATCAGCAATTTATGCTGGATGCTTGACCACCCATCCCGGCGGGATGGCGTATCCCGCAAGGACTGGATGAATCAGCGCAGTAAATCCAGTATCGTGTCGGTTTGATCCGATGCTAACGCCGTGCAAACCGATGTCCTTGCAGGAAATCCCGATACTGTTGGGCCTCAAGTTTGGATTGAAACCGTGCATGCACGACATCGTCGATCCACACTTCCCAGGGCAAGCGTTGCAGGGCGCCCTGAACCAGAGTAACGTCGCCCACCCGAAACGCCGCATGCTGATAGAGTATTTTGCGCGGGGTATCGATGCGGAGGATGCAATGATCCAGTAAAGCCGGTCCGCCGGTTTCACCGGACTCGATCAGTAACGGGACTTTGATGGAACCCGTCGACCGGCCTATGCAGCCGATGACATCGTGTTCCTCGTGCCAGGACTGACCGGTTGCCGGGTCGCCGTAAAACAGCCGGATCTTGCGCCGGCTTTGCCGCAACTGTTCCAACAGCTCGATGACCGGTACCGGTGTCTCGGCATGATAACAGGTGCCGGATAGCAAACGGCGATAGCGCACGCACTGGCCATTGCCGAAACGATGTTCAAAGATTTCTGGATTCATGATGATATCCTCAAAAAAACGGAAATGTCATGAATCCCCAGCCGGGAATGAGACATTCCCGTTCGGGTTGATAAAATGAACCCCCCGCAACAAATGACGGGGCTAACTCAAGTTGTGATGATTAACGCTGTTTTAGCCAGCAATCGCCTGCAAGACTCAGGTTTGCAACGCGCTCTTGCCCAAGGCTTGCAGTGCCAAGGGCACCCACTGATCCAAATCTTCCCAGTTGATGCTGCCGCCGTTGGCTTCGCCCTGTTGATAGGCTTCGACCAATCCACGGCAGACCTGCATTGCCGCTTGTTCCTTTTTCAGTTGTTGTACCGAGGTGTCGGGAGCCGGCCATCGCTCGACGGCCACGCATTCCCAAACCATACTCTCATCACCCGACTCCTGGTAATCGTCGGCCAATAAGGGCATCGCCGCGGTATCATCCCAGATCGTGGCCTCATTGAATGCCTGTTCGGCGATCTGTTGGGCGACTTCGGGACTCTCCGCTTCAATACCCACCGAAACACGATGGACATAATCGATTTCATACGAGACGACAAAGTGTTGTGTCATGGCTATTCTCCACGATGATCGACGGTAAGCCTTTCTCCACTGGGACAAAGGTTCCCGCCAGGTTAAAGTGCAATGTCTTCGCTGTGTAGCGGGACGATTTCTTTATGACATCCCGGGCAGCGATCATTACATGCGCAGTCCCATTCATCCTGCCAATCGAGCAGGCAATACGGGCAGCGGTAATCATTGAGGTACTTGGATATCGTGTCATCAGCCATTGCTTGGCTGATAGGAATACGGAATTGGGACATGAGTGATCTCCAAAAGAATGTGGCAGAAAACCCATCCGTCAGGATGGCTGTTCCGGCCGGATAATTAAAGCGGACAAGACCAAAAATAGCCTGTCTAGCCCGCTTGATTTTGCATAAAAAACGGATTATGGTAGCTATCTTTCACGAATTAACGGGAAATAAGCCATGTTTGAGCCGATTTTGCGCATTTTTGATTTTCTCAGTCCTAACCGGACAGAGACTCGACATCAGCCGCCTAAATCGATAGCAATTCCGGTCGATGAGCGACTCAAAACCGTTCAACAGTGCGAACACATTTTCAAAAAACTCGATGCGGTAGAAGCCGAGGTGTTGAGCCGAATCGACAACCCGGAGCAAGCCTGGCCCTTTTTATGTCGAATCCGGCAACTCAGACGCGAGACCCAGAGTGACCTGTTATCGCTGTTGCCGGAGGGCAGTTGGGTCTTTAGCGCTGACTCCCCTGCCCTCGATAGCCCGGTTCGCGCTATTAACACACGAACCGGCGCTACCTTGCAGGTGTTCAATGGCGGGCGGGCTGATTATTAGGAGCCTTCGTTCCGCCACCCTTCAAGGCTTCCCTGAGTTGAAAAACCTGCTGGGCGGTTTTGGATGCATTGTCGTCTGCGATCGCCTGAGCCGGCTGGGTTTTAGCCTTGCGGTATTTTTTGACTTCCGGTTCGGGACTCACGACCACCGGTTTGATCTTGTGTAACTCCCGCTCCAGCTTGGCGATTTCAATTTCCGCCTCATACAACTTGATGGTTTTCTGTTTGGCTTGATATTGAAGCTCCAGACGATCCAGTTCATTGCCTGAACCGCTGTTGCGCCGTTGTATTTCCCGGCGCACCGTTTCCGACATCGCCTCCCAATCGACCTCTTGGCTGATTCGAGGCAAGACGACCGGCACGGCCTTTCGGGCTGACCATTGCGCAGTGTGGCGGCGGATGGCGGATAAACCGTTTTTAACGATCACGATTAGTTGCAAGGCCGTTGCCCAGATCACCCGCAGCGCGAGAATGAACATCGCCGCGATAATGATGCCAAAGATAAAGTTCATTGAAGGTCTCCTGTTTGATTGTTAAACACCTGTCTTCGAATGAACCCTCGCCCCGCGGGCGATGATCGCCCGAAGCGGGATTGAGTGGAATGTATTTTGTGGTTGCAAAATGCGCCTGAACATCGGGCTTAACGCACCCGACCCGCACAGATGATTCTATGCGCCGCCTGTAGACGGTACGCCGGCCAACGCCGGATTCAGCATTCGTAAATGAATGCATGAAATGCCTGTTTTTCCAATGCTCTCATTCTGTCCGAGAGCATGGGAAAAAGGCACTGGCAAATTCGACTACCCATAGCCACAATCCCTTTGCGTAGGCTCAGGGATTGGGCTACGGATAACGGCCTGGTATTTAGGCCGCCGCTAACAGCACCGCTTTCGACAGCGCGAACAATTGCGATCTGAGCTCCCTCAGTTCGTTGATCATGATCGCCGCCGGAAACAGATGGCTGACATCGAGGCCTAAGCCCACGCCCACGGTCTCAATCCCGCTGTTGCGGCACCGCTGCAAAATCTCCAGCGTGCTCAGGATGTCGTTGGGCTGACCGTCGGTCATTACCAGCAACACCTTGCGCGGTTCCCGGCAACGGAGCAACGCCGCGGCGGCAAACCAGACGGCTTCCGTCATCGGCGTCGTGCCGACGGCTCGTAACGAAAACGCCGCCGAATGGGCGCGAACGCGTTCGCCGTGTTCCAGCAGACGAAACACCGAGGTGTCATCCCTCCCGGGAAAAGCCGTCATACCCGGATTAACCCCGGCGATGCCCTCGAATGCCAAAGCCAGTGCCATGGACGCTTCCAAGGCGATGGATAACCGGTTTGCCACCGACTGATGCTTATCGATCCATACCGGTTCATCCATGCTCTCGGACTTGTCCAGCAGCAGATGGATGGCGGTATTCGGCGCGGGTTTGACGACACGGCGCGCAAATACCCGGGCATCGCCCAGGGCAAGTTGAGGAAGCTTTCGACTGATCACGCGCCGACCCCGGCCTACGGGATGGCTTCGAGCGAGGCGTTGCGATTGCACCCAGCCTTGCAAGGCGGCACGAATTTTCACCGATTCGCTTTGTACATGATTGAGCAGGTTCAAGCCTGCCGCCGCATTACCCAGCGGCTTGAGTCCGACCGGCATCACCGTCTCAGGCGCATCCAGATCATCCAATGCCAAAGCGGACTTGACCACATCAAACACGTCGCGGTCGAAGTCTGCATCTGAGGCTGATTGCAGCGTTGCCATCAAGGACTGATAGTCCGGTCCGTCTTCTTGCTCCAACAATTCCATGCCGGACGTATCATCGCGATCGGTGGTTTCGCCTGGGCCGGAAGATCCCGCTGAAGAATCAGCATCATCCGTGTTTGTACCCGAACGATCATGATCATCGTCAGGCTCAGTCTCGCCCTTGCTACCGCTCGCTTCGGCATCGGCATTTCCCTGAGACGCCTGGCCTTGCTGTTGCTGCGTGTATTCCTGTACGGAGTTCTCACACTCCTGTTCAATCAGGGTCAGGATACGGTCCGCCAGGTGCAGACAATCGGCTTCCGATGTCAGGCTATCCGGGGCTTCCGATAGCAGCCCTTTCAGTCGTATCACCGCACCGGTCGGAAAATGAAATTTCAGCACCCGTTCGCTAATTTCGACCAAGGGATCCAAAGCCGTCTGACCGAGCACGCGTGCTCTCAGGCTTTTCAGCACATAGCCGTACAACACGTTGGCCGGATGATCGTCCTGATGGGCGGCGACAAAGCCGCCGCTGGCGATCATTTTTTCGATCACCGTGCGCAGCGTGAGCCGGGTCCCGGGAAAGTCCTTGGCCAGTTCGTATTCGATGCGGACATCTTCAATGGCGCCGCACAGCCGCCGCCGCAATACCGACGGCCCATAGGCCAGGGTAAAGTCGGAATAGCGAAGATGCGCGGCTTCGTGCGCCAACAATCCCCAGGCATAATCCTGATAATCGGAATCGTTGCCGTTGTAAGCCGGCAATTGAATCAACTTGCCGTCGGTATAGGCTTGATCGCCGCCGACTTTGACCTGAATGCCGAAGCGGTTACCGATGGCGGCCGCCACAATCGGAAAAGCATGGTGTAAGGTGTTATCTCTCATGGCTTGCTCCTAAAAGTGAGGGGCAATCCACCGCCCCAATGGGACGATGAACTGCCCCCGTTGGGTATCAAATAAATGAACGCTATTCGTTAAAACCAATAATCGGGGTCTGTATCCGTCTCATCATTATCAATGTCTACCGACATCACCGTTTCCGGTTCAGCATTAGACGCTGTTGATGCCTCCGGATAAGACGCCTCAATGGTTACAGTTTCATGAGCGGTTGGGTTTGACGTCTGGCCAATGCTTTCGGCCAGATGGGTGAGTTCATCCCAACTCTTCGTTCGGCGATCACCCTGTTCCATATCCCCTGCCCCTTCGTCCTCGAAAATACCGTCGAACAATCCGGAGAACAGATCGCTGTCCGGACTGGCTTCGTTATTTTCTCGGGAAGCGACTGTGACCCCACCTTTCTCGGTTTCGCCTTCGGTAGATTGGCCATCCTGCCCGTAAGCCACTTCGATATCACAGTCAGACAGAACTGGCGGTGATAAAAGCGGCAACGGTAAAGACTGATCTGCCGTTGCCAGCAAATCAGGAGTTTCTGCAAGATCATCCTCCGCTTCCGTTCCGGCATCGTTCATCCCATGACTTTGCTCGGCCAGCAGCCCTTCGCCGTGGCGCCGGGTTTTGTCCGGATCGGCCAACAGCATGGCGGTGGCGAGAATCTCCTGCAGGATACTGCCGGTAATCGCACCTTTGCCAGGGATCCTGGCCAATAGCGCATCGATGGTGCCGATTACGGGCGCCACCCGGTAATCGAGAAAACTCAAGCCATCGAGTTTGTCGCGGATGCGGCGGATCGGCCGGAGCGCATTGCGCGTGACCTGATCCTTACCCAATAGCGATTGCTCGATCAAGTGATTGGCTTCTACCGAGATTTCATAGAACATCTGCTCGCTCAAGGAACCGATTTTGGTTTCCAGACGCGCAAGGTCTTCCGCTGGCAACGCTTCCGGCACGCCGACCGTAACGATCAAAAAGTCAAACGACAAACGCGTCGAGACGAACTCCACCGAATCCACCGCTTGCTCGATAATGCCGGCAAATTCCGGATGGCGAACCACCCAGTCCGTCACCGCGGCATCGTAACCGGCCAAAAACTCCGCTTTGGCGCTGGCGAAGTCCTGGGCAATCCGTTCGAGCTCGAGGGTAATGCCGGCGGCCGATTCGCTGGGAATCGCAAAACCGCCCAAAAACCGGGTGCCCACCCGCAAACAGATGCGTTCGGCTTCCTTTTTCAGGCGATTAAACACCGTCAACCGGTCCGGATCGAGCAAACGCTTGGAACCCAGACTGGCCAAATCCTCGGGCGGCAATTTGCTGCCGTCGGCGAGCACCAGGTCTTCCTTTTTCAGTTTTTTGCGGGCGCCATAAATGTTGGCTTCGACTTTCACCAACACGACGCGGTCTAAAATAATATTGGCTGCTTGAGTCATAAAAACCTCCTTGGGAGAAAGAGGCGCAGCCGGCCCGGATGGGCAAGCGCGCCCCTTCCGGGTTAAAGTAAAAATGAACGGGATTAATCTTCTAAAACCAACGATCGTCTGTATCGGACAACACCGAGGCCAGATTCAATCGAGGTTTCAGCAAACCTAACATTTCAGCCGTTCCTCTGATTCGGTCGAGATCCGTGCCGAAAAAATCCAACACGTCCTGTTCGGCCTTCAGATCGGCTGAAACCTCGCGGCTGTTTTCGGTTGCTATACCGATCTCAACGCCGGCAAAGCCCTGCTGTTTCAACGCCATCAAAAACAACCAGGGCAGAACGCCATGAGCGGGTCTGATCTGGCCACTTTGCGAAAACGGCTCGGCGCCCAGTGCCAGACCGCTCAATCGCTGCCAGCCTTCCCGGATGGGATGGGGCATGGCGGCATAGTCCGGCAAGGATTGAATCACATCGATCAGACGCCTGATTTCGCTGGCCAAGGCCAGACAGACTTCCTGCTTGGCTCGGCAGTCGATATGCCAATACAAAGCATCACCTCGTGAAGGCGGCGGATCGGGTTTGGCTGGCTCAGGAAAAAGCACGTGTCCTTCGCTGTCGATCTCCACCTCAGCGACGAATACATAGCCTTTGGCCTGTTTTTGCTTTTCGATATCGAATAGCCTCACCCCCCTTCGGGTACTTACCCCAGGCAGGTGCGTTGCGGTTCTGCCCCATCGAGTCGTGATCGTACCGTCCGCATTCGCCCTGGCCGCCCAGTCTTTCGAGCGGCCATCGCTGTGGCGATAGCGGTATAAACGCCAGACCGCCATGACTACACCTGCCAGTCATCGCCGAACACATCCTTGGCGATGCGATGAATCGCTTCGCGTTCCGACGCTTCCGCCCGGAAAGTCAAGGCTCTGTCCAGGGAATAGGCCAAGGCATTGGGGGCACTTTTAAAGGTCGCTACCAAGGTCGCCCACCGCACTAAACCGCGGGTCGACAGCGTGACCGATAACATCCCTGCACCATCCTGACCGCCCATGAAGACCTTGCGGATCTGATTGGCGACTTTGATCATGCTTGCGCGCAGCGTTTCCGGCATGCTCGGCACGACGTCGGCCAGAAGTTTCATTTCGTCTTCGGGCGCGGGATACCCCACTTCCATCAAACGAAACCGGTCCAGAAAAGCCAGGTTCTGTCTCAATACGCCCTGATACAAACCCGACTGATCGCCTGCACCCTGGCTGTTGCCGGTGGCGACCAGACGAAACTTGGGATGCGGCACGATCACGTCCCCGGTCTGCGGGATCGTCAACGGCTTACCTTCAACGACCTCGTTCAAACCGATCAATTCGGCCGGATCGACCGCATCGATTTCATTGATCAATAAAATGTGCCCGAGACGAACCGCCAGCGTCAACGGACCGTCGATCCATTTCATGGCGCCGCCATCGACCAGCATGAACTGGCCGAGCAAATCGTTCAGTTCGAGGCGGCCATGTCCGGTGACGGAATGGACGCCCCAATGCAGCCGGGCGGCCACTTGTTCCAAGAGCGAGGTTTTACCCGAACCGGTAGGACCGGTCAGATACAAGCCATCGCCATTGGCAGAGCCCAGAAAGGCCAGCACATCACGCAGATGATCCTTCCGAAACACATAGGATTTTTTGATCGGCACATACGGATTTTGCGCCTGGCTAAAACCTTCCACTTTCATCGAAGCGGGTGCGGCAATGCCGAAGGTGTCGGCAATCGAATACTGTTGCATCATGGTGAACTCCTTAGCTTTGGGTTGAAACCCGAAACTGGAGACACACCTTGCCCCTGAAGGGTGTTGTGTCCCCTTCGGGTGAGTAGATTCCCTGGCAGTCCAGGGGATGAATGATGTGTAAAGGTAAAGAAATCGAAATCAGTGGGCCAAGGACAAGTGCATGACGTTCGCCAGTTCGGCGCGGGCGACCACCTCTTCGTCCATAAAGCGCAAGATCCGGCGAATGTCGGCTTTCAAGTCGCGATCGCTGCTTTCACCCAGCAGTTGTTGCACACGCAGCCGTTTGACCTTGATCTCTTCCAGACTGGCCGTTTCCAGCCAGGCATATAAGGTTTTCCAAAAGTCTTTGTTCATGAGGGACCTCCTCTAATTAAAACAAGGGGCCACCATGACCCGGCGGGGCGATGAACCCCGACGGGACGACAACATCAGGCTTGACGCACCTGACCCAGGAAAGGGTTAACCTTTCCTGCCGCTCAACAGCGGAACGCCGGCAAGCGCCGGATTCGGGATTTCTCGAAAGAAATGCCTGAATGATTCTGGTTTTTCCTCTGGTCTTGATCCACAAGGTCAGAGGAAAAACCGGAAAAATTGGCCGATCAAACTGAAATACTTGCCGATGCCGGGCTCCACCAATGGATCAGGACGCCCCGCAGGCCCAATAGGCCATGCAGGGGTCCAGTTCCATCAAAGACAACGTTCAGAACCAGTAATCGACACCGGCCAGGTCTTTCAACGCTTCCGCATCGAAAGGCACTTCCGCGCGCTTGCCGTCGTCATCGCGGCAGGTGATTCGAACCCGCTCGGCCGGTTTTTTCCGGTAGGATTCCAGCGCCGACTCCTGCACCTCCGGCAGCATGGCGTTAAGGACCGCTTTGTAATCAATGCTCCCTTGCACCTGAAAGCGGCTGATCCGCAATCCGGAGTGTTCGGCCGCCAGGAAGGGTCCCATCAAGCCGACCAACGTGTGTTCGATCGTGGCTTGCTGCAATTCCATCGCTTTGAGCTGGGCTTTGATGGCGTCGATCTTTTCCGCATTCTGGCGATAGTCAGCGGCCAATCGTTGCCACTGCTGTTCATCATCCCCTTGAGGCAGATAAAGATCGCGTTCGGGATCTTTTTTCGGCTCCCGCCCGGTTTTGACGGCCGACCAGAAATCCATGGCCGTTTCGATCAGTTGCGTGAGAAAAGCTTCGTCACGCTCTATCACGAACTCCACGTCTTGTCCCTGGTGATAAAAAAACAAAAACCCGCGTGCGGCTTCGGCGACCAGGAGCTGTTGTTGCACCTGGCACCAATACAGTTGATAGGCGGCCGACTGCTCGCGGTTTAACAACACATCCAGAAACGTGCTTTCATGCGGACATTTCACCTCCACGGGCTCATGGCTTTCGGACAAGCCATCAAACGATGCCCGCATCAGGGGATAGCCCTCCGATTCACCGCAGAGCGGCAATAACAGCACATCGTGCTTATCCTCAAAACGTTGAAGCGCTTGCGGCTCACATTCGAGTCCCAGGCGAATCAACGGATTATTTTCCAGCGACTGTTCCAGCACGAGTCCTTTCTTCTCCGCCCATAGCCGCCAGGGCGTCTTGTGCGGCGAGCGGTTCATGATGATCGCCGCCTCACTGGCGCTGATGCCTTGTGACCGCCACAACCGCCATTCGGGCGAGCGCTGCGAAACATTGATGACTTTCATCACTCCACCCCGTGCAGTTGGATGTAGCACCCCCAGCGCTGCGTCGGTTGACCGAGCTTGACGAGTTGCGCATCACAACGGCGAGTCCAGTGATAGTCATCAAAGATCAGCAGAATGGAGTCAGCTGTCGTCACACACTGACCGCCGTAGCTTTCGACCAGGCTATGAAGCTGGGTTTTGGATAAGGTGGTGGTGTTTTTAACCGCCTCCTCTGATTTCCAGGCCCGTTCCAAAAAACTGCGGCCATGCCGGCGGATCACGGTAGGTGAGTCGTAGCGTTGCCAGTCCGTATGGCAAGGTATTCGATTGAATGATTGATCGATGGCGTTCATGACATCTCCTTTTAATGCAGGACGTCATGCCATTCACCCCGAGGGCGAAACATGACGCCCTGGAAGGGTGGATAACGACCGGCTGAATAGCCGGTGTAAAAAGGAAAGGCTTGACCTCAACTAGCGTAACGAACCCAAGGTCTCACGGGCCTTATGCAAGGCCTCCGAGGCTACCGTGGAAACAGGCGGCATCGAATCTTCGTCAATGGTCTGATTTCCAGGATCGAAGCCATTCGATGCGGCTTTCGCCGCTTGAGACGCTTTGTCCAGTTCGGTAATGGCATAGGTCAATTCCAGCCCCGCGAACTTGTTGTTGGCGTAGTCGTAGGCGGCTTTCCAGGCACCAGCCATGGCCGTGCGCCTGACCAGTTCCGCGACCGCTTTCTGGACTTTGGGACTGATCATCGACAGATCGATCACACGGGGACCGGTGTCGGCATCAGTCCCATCATCGACCGCATCGAGTCGGCTGCCACTGCCGTTTATCACGGCCCCGTCGTTCAGCTCGTCAAGGCTTTTGCCGTCCATCTCCTCGGCGGCATAACCGCACTCTTCCGGAAAGGCAGCGCGTAGCGAGGCCGCTTTCCCGCATTTCCCTAACTGGCCCTTGGGCCGTTTGATCCACATGGCCGTCGGCAGCTGGGAGTTTTTACCGCCCGCGGTGCTGTAGGCCTCCATCCAGTACACTTCTTCGGTAAAGGCGCAGCGGCGGCCGCCGACCAGACGGTAAACGGTGACCGCCACCCACTCGGGAAAGGTCACAGTGACCGTGCTTTCCTGCCAGGTATCGGTGTCATCTTTGAATTTGCCGGTAAAAAAGTGAGTCACATCGGGCCCCCAGACCGGCCGATCCATGCCCGCCCAAAGCCCGGTCCGGGTTGCCGTGGTCTGTATTTCCATAATCGATGGCCAGACGGTTTCCACATTGCGCCCCAAGGCGGTGCTCCACATCGGCACGATATGCACGGGTTTTTTGAAAATATCGAGCTTGCGGGCTCTGCAGTAATCCAGCGCCATCATGATGGCTTCCGGGGTTTTGGCCGTCGGAAAGGTCACTTCGGTGAGGACTTTCCAGGATTGCTCCGAGAGCCCGTAAACCTGATGCGCGTCGACCGGCATCGGCAGGTTCCGGGTTTTTGGCGGCGTGTTTTTGGATGGATAGCTCATTGCGTTTCTCCTTAATTAAAGTGAGGACGCAATGCCCCAGGCGGGGAATGGCATCCCCATGGGGTTAATGAATACTCGAGATGAAAAGCCTTTTTTCTGTGAGTTAAAGAATTAACTCACCAATGGATCATCGCCCATCTCATCCGCGTCGAGCCGATGAGTTCGAGCGGTTTTGCCGAGGCTTGGCGAAACTCTGCTTATCGCTGTTCCCAAAAGAAGTCTCGTGACCATTTGCCCGATCCAGGATTTGTAGATCGTTGGCGACCACTTCGGTGGTCGTGCGTTTCTCACCGTCTTTCTCCCATTGTTGGGTTCGCAAACTGCCTTCGACGTAGATCTTGCTGTCTTTCTTCAACAGCTCACCGGCGATTTCAGCCAGGCGGCGATAAAACACCACTTGGTGCCATTCCGTGCGCTCCTGCTGAGTGCCGTTTTGATCTTTTCAGACTTCGCCCGTTGCCAGACGAATCAATGTGATTCTGTCGCCATTGGCTAAAAACCGGATATCGGGATTGGCGCCCAAGTTGCCGACCAGGATGACTTTGTTAACACCGCGACTTGCCATACTGCTAACCTCCTCCGTCCGTGCCCGGATCAAGACTGAATTAAAACCCACCGGCACGGCTGTGAGTTTTATGCTCGGGAGGCGAATACCCCGATCGGGGAATTGGCTTTCCCAGAACAGGATCAACAAATGCACAATGCATTCACATCATCGGGCTTAACGCACCCGACCCGTCGATGAAAATCATCCACGCCGCCTGAAGGCGGAACGCCGACGCAAAGTCGGTCCACAGCGTCTCGTAAGACAGCAGGAAATGTTATGTCTCCATTTGATCAGCAAAAAAGTACCCATGGAAAAGCCAGGCTGATGTTAATAACGAAATTCAGCGCCATTGCCGAACATTGAAGCGGATAATCCCCCATCACAATCAGCAATAGATCGTTCAATCGGCCATTTTTTGCAGGGTTGGCCAGAATAAAGCGACTTACTATCGGACGAGATATGGCAACCACAGAAAGGAAAAGGCATGGCAGACACGACAGTGCCAGAGAAGACCATCCGTCCGGCCATCAGTCGTCCGGTTTTCGAACGTACCCTCAAAATCCAAAGTGAACAAGCGATCCGGGTGATTCGCCGAAGCTATGGCCGCTTGATTCGCTCGCTGTATGCGATTGACGTCACCTTGCGAATCGTTGGCGCAGAACAGGCGATCGATGATATCGAGGAGATCGTCAGTCAAATGATCGGCGACTGTGCATTGCAACTGCAGCAGGAAAAAGCCCGGCTGGATAAACTCTGCGCCGATAACGGCATTGCCGAATCGCCACGCTATACCCACCCGACGGATTTTAAAGCGCGCATCACTTCTCCGCAAATCGCTCAGTTTGTGGAGCTGATCCGTTTACTGGATCAGCTGATGATCGCTATGGATACGCTATGGCTTTGCCAGATATTGACCAGTAAACAATGCTCAACCGCGAGATACCAATGGCAACAGCGGTTGCACCGATTAGCCCGGCGCATTGTTTCGATTGAACAGAGAGCGCATCAGGCGGCTTATGCTCAAGGGCGAGGCGAAGAAGTCCGTATAGCCCGAGAAGAATCGGGGTTAATGGCGGAACCGGAGACAATGTCTAAAAACGATAACGATTGTGAATCCGAAGAAAAGGCCATTGAGAACTGAAAGGTCGCTCTCCAAATTTGTGGATGTCGAATTCCCTCCTGCCTGGAGCCGTATCAGTTGCTTCGTAAAAAATTGTTAAGAAAAATAGGGCCAAAATCTGGTAACCGGTAGGCGTCTATTCTAGCGCCATCGCATCATAATCAAAGACGATTTCCTGAAAGAAGCGCTGCAGCCGGCGGTAGCGGGATTTCAGGTCAGCCTCGCTGGCAAACGCCAACTGGGTTAGATTTATGCGTTTTAGCCGCACTAAAGCTAACATGAGTCTGCAGGTACTGGCTTACAATCTGAAAAGGGTGATGAATCTACTGAGAACCATCTGCTCTGATAGAAGCCATGCTGGCCTGATGATCATCATGTATTGTTTTTTTACTCTTATTGCCATGACTAACAGGTGCTTTGGGTGTAATCGTTCAGGTAAACCAGAAAAAATCCTACCGCTCCAGCATCGCTCGCCTGATGGCGGGAATTCAACAGAATTCCGTTTAATCGCCGACTCTTTTATGTCCCTGACGTTTTTACACGGCCTGGACCCCAAACGGTCATTCAATGTTGAACCATTAAAAAAATATCCACGCCTAGTTGACATAAATATTGATATGAGGTAATTTCTTTACCACTCAGTAAAGAAATAAAATTAAACTCTATGGCAAGATACCAAGAATTCGATACACAGGAAGTCCTTACTAAAGCAATGCATGTTTTTTGGGATAAAGGGTATAAAGGGGCTTCTCTGAGTGACCTTTTGAACAACATGGGCATAGGAAAGGGAAGTTTTTATGCAACCTTTGGTAGCAAACATGAGCTTTTTTTGGATGCGTTAAAGCTTTATGGCAGAAAGCGAGCTATGGTGCGCGAAGTGGCCGATATCATGGCAAATTTACCCGCCAAAAAAGCCATTGAGCGGGTTTTGGTTAGAGTTATGGATAGAGCCATTGAAGACAAGCGTTGTTGCATGTTTGGGAAAACCGCACTGGAGTTCTGGCAAACTGATGCAAAAATTACTAAAGAAGTTGAAGAGGGCGTCAAACAAGTCGAAGATGCTTTCCGAAAGGTCATAATTCGCGGCCAGAAGAATATGGAAATTGCTAGCGATAAAGATTCAGACTCGCTCGCAATTTTTTTTACCGGAATTTTTTATGGTTTACAAGTTATGAGTAGCGCTAACCCCGATCGCAAAGCCTTGGAGAATGTCATTTCAAATGCACTTATCGTGCTGGATTGACTTTTAATAAACCAGAAAAAATGAGGGCTTTTTATAATCAATATGTACCATTTGGTACATATAATTTAATCGCTAAGGAGAAAACCGCCATGTAAATTAATGAAATGATGCCTTTAAAAAACAGCATTTATTAACTGAATATTTATACATATTAAGCTATTTCTGTGCCCATAAAAAACCAATTGGTACAGAATAGCGCGATGCAGGAAAGCTTATCATGGCACAACTTTCTTTATCTAAGGTCGCAGTAACCCAAGATACGATGACATCCAAACTCTATGATTGCTTTATTCAATTTTTTTTCTGGCAGGAAGATCCTAAAATTGCTAGATACTTTGAGCAGGGTCTTGGAGGAATCAACAAAGGCTTTAAATCGGCGATTATCAAAGGGCAAAAATCGGGGGAAATTTCAATCGACAAAGATCCTGACGCACTCGCTGATTTTCTAACCGGTCTATTCTACGGCTTGCAAACGATGGGAAGCGACAACCTTTCCAGGAATTCGCTTAGTCATATTATATCGAATGCATTGAGTGATTTGGATTAGTAAGTGCTTATTATATTTAGGTGTATTTTTGTGCCTATAAAGTACCAATCAGTACAATTAAAGTGTCGCAAACTGCGACGAGGAGTAAATCATGTCAACTACTAGTTTATCTATCGGTTTTGATAAAGAAACCGCCACAGTCTCCAGGATTTATGATTACCTAATCCTGGTGTTAGCCGGATTTTTATATATTGGCTCTTATCACCTGCATTTTATGCTAACGGTGGGTGACTGGGATTTTTGGCTCGACTGGAAAGACCGGCAGTACTGGCCACTGGTGACGCCCGTGCTAATGATTGCCTGGCCCGCGGCCGTGCAATCGGTATTGTGGACCCATTTTCGCTTACCAATGGGTGCAACTTTATCGATAGTGGGTTTAATGCTGGGCATGTGGATCACGCGCGTGACCGCCTATCAAGTTTGGACCAATTACCCACTTAATTTTGTGCTACCGGCCACTATGATCCCGAGCGCCTTAGTTCTGGATGCCATTTTAATGTTATCCCCCAGTTTTCTAGTGACCGCCATCGTAGGAGGGGCTTCTTTTGCGCTTTTATTCTACCCAACTAACTGGCCAATTTTTGCCATGTTCCATGTTCCCATTGAATGGCAAGGTGGATTGCAAACCATCGCCGATCAATTTGGTTTTGAATATTTACGGGCGGGCATGCCGGAATATCTGCGCATCATAGAACGTGGTACGTTACGAACCTATGGTCAAATGGCTGCTCCGTTGTCCGCCTTTTTTGCGGCACTGCTCTGTATCCTGGTTTATGCCGCAGGCTGGTATATCGGTAAAGCCTTTGCCACTGTCCGTTATCTGAAACGTGTATAGGAGAAACAACATGAAATTATTCAAGTTATTTGTTCTGTCATCTGTTTGTCTTAGTGGACTTTTTCTTTCAACTTCAGTTGTCTGGGCTCATGGTGAACGCTCGCTGGAGCCTTTTGTTCGAATGCGAACGGTTCAATGGTATGACATTAACTGGTCGGCCAATAAGGTTGCTGTTAATGATGAACTCATCATAACCGGTAAAATTCATGTGGCTGAAGACTGGCCTAATAGCATTCCAAAGCCGGAAGCTGCTTATTTAGGTGTCATCGCCCCGGGACCGGTATTTCTCCGTAAGGAGCGGTGGATCAACGGGGAAGCCCATCTGAACTCATTGCCACTCAAAATTGGTCGTGATTATGAGTTCAAAATGAAGCTTAAAGCCAGAATTCCTGGGCGTTATCACATTCATCCTTCGTTCAACATTATAGATACAGGGAATGTTGCAGGACCCGGGCTATGGGTTGAAATTACCGGCAATGCCAATGCATTCACTAATACTGTCCAAACCGCCCATGGCGAAATGATCAATTTAGAAACCTACGGCACTGCCAATGGTGTTCGTTGGCATATGCTGTGGATGATTTTGGGGATAGCCTGGTTGGCTTGGTGGGTTCGGCGTCCGTTGTTTATTTCGCGCTATGCCATGGTGAATAAGGGCGAAGAAGATAAACTGGTAACTTCTAACGATAAAAATATAGCTAAAGCCATACTCGTCTTGGTTCCTATCATTGTTTTGAGCGGCTATTTTATGGCCAACAATCAGTATCCGGAAACCATACCGCTACAAACTTCATTAGACCTTATCCCACCGCTACCTGAACAACCCAGCCTGGTTAACGCTAAAGTTAAACGCGCTACTTACAAAATTCCACAAAGATCGATGACAATGATGGTGGAGATCAAAAACGAGAGCTCAAGACCTGTGCAAATTGGTGAGTTTACCACCGGTTCCGTACGATTTATTAATTCAAATATGGACATTGATACCAGCCATACGCCTCCAGAATATCTGGCGACAAACGGTATGCAAATTGAGCCAGATGATTTGATTCAACCCGGTGAAAACAAAGTTGTCAAAGTCGTGGCATCTGATGCTGTCTGGGAAGCCGAACATCTTTCCAGTGTCATTCGTGATGCCGATAGTCGCTTTGGTGGGTTGTTGTTCTTATTCGACGATCATGGCAATCGCCACCTAACAAGTATTTCGGCACCTTTGATACCTGAATACAAATAAAACAATAGTGATTTTTAACAATATATAAAGAGGACATTATTATGGTTACTGCACCTGATAAAATCATGGTACCATCCAGCACTGAAACCTACGGTAGCCAGTGGTATCTGAAAGAGTTTAAACGATACGCTGTGACTTTCTTGGCGATTTTGTTCATGTATGTATCGATCACCATCTATCAATATACCTTTGGTGCGGCCACGGGCCTAGACTCAACCGATCCTCTATTTGAGGAATACTGGATGAATCTATTTTATATCGAGGTCATTTTTCAACTCATCTTGATCGCTGCACTAGGCTATTATTTTTGGAAAAATCGTGATCTGCATCTTGATCAACTGTCTCCACGCGAGGAATTGCGCCGATATTTGAACCTGACCATGTGGATCAGTATTTATACCTTTTCTGTTTATTGGGCAGGTAGTTATTTTGCCGAACAGGATAATGCCTGGCATCAGGCTGCCATTCGCGACAACATTTTTACCGCCAACCATGTCGTGGAATTTTATCTGTGCTTTCCGTTTTATACCATCATGGGTATTTCATCATGGCTATATGCGCGTACCCAATTACCGTTATTTGCTAAAAACATTTCTCTGCCGTTGACCTTGGCTGTGGCGGGCCCCTTCATGATTTTTGTCGCTGTTGGCTTTAACGAATGGGGACATACATTTTGGTTTAGAGAAGAATTGTTTGGTGCTTATATGCATTATGCCTTCGTCATCGGAGTATGGTTTGCACTTGCCGTTGGAGGCATTTTGTTGCAACAAGTCATGCGTATGTCCGAGCTGATTGAACTCATTAATCAAGATAATTCAGCACATCCTTAATCCAAAGTAATAATAAGTGATATACAAAATGTCCGGCCAATAATGACGACTGATTGTTGGTCGGGCAGATGAACTTAAAGAACTGTCTCTTAGAGGTATTATTATGCTAGCCATTTCCGCGATTATTGTTTGAATCTAGTTTTATAAAACTGCATTAAGCAATAGAAACCCTTCTGGATCTGGGCTGTTGTGGCCGTATTCGTTGATTTTTTCATTAAGAAGATATTCATGCATTAAAAGCCTTCAAATGAAAAGTCAATTTTAACAGATTCCTAGTGAGCAATTGGTGGTGCATTAAATCTGTGGTTGATAATTTTCCAAAAAATATAAAACTATAGATTCTAATGCACTATCAATGCTTTTTTAAATCTAAATTTAGCGAGTTATCTATTATGTTAGCGATCGGAGCAATATTAATTGCAATCTGGTTTTTTAATTCTGCAAAATACGCAAAAAAAAACCCGTACCTGTGGGCAACAATCGGTGTTATTAGTTATTATATTTTTAGTGTTTTCTACATTTACGGAATTATAAAACCCGTTTTAGGACATACTTTTTTCATTCATCGAATGAAAACAGGGATTGCAATCAAAGCTTCGGCTCTGGTCTTCGGAGTTTTAATGGCGGTATTGATACGCTGGAAGTTTCTCGCTAATAAAGGCAGAACAAGCAGTAGTGCTATGAACCGCCATTGAAACCCTGTCGGAAAACGTTACAAGACATGTTTCCGCATGCCACAACAATCCGATACGGTTTATCGCACAGGTTTTGCCTTAGTAAAGAGGCCTAACTTTTCCGCTCAAGCGGGATGCATCGAAAAACAACTGTATTACGACAGCCCAAAAACTCCCTCTTGCGTGGTCAAAACTGATGCCGAATTGCGGCGGATGACACGACTGCTTGTTCTACCCCTACTACATCAAAAGCAAGAAAGTCAAATCCTGATGCGCCAAATTGTCGCCAAACTTTGACTGGAGATCGAGTTCAAGAAATCAGTTAAAGATTGGATAGACTTGCAAGCAAAGCCTTAATCTCGGTTTTTTTGTGGCTTTGCGGCAGGCAGACGGCATAAATCTGGCGGCTGATTTCAGGATTGGCTAAATAGCGGCACTGCACGTCCTGAGCGTTCAAAGGCAATGTATACTCCGGCATCAAGGCGACGCCAAGGTCGGCGCGGATCAGGTTAATGATCCAGTCTTCGCTGTTGCTTCGATAAGAAGCGTAGAGGTTGATCTCTTGATCCTGGCAGACTGCCTTGAGTTTTTCCCTTAATTCGCAGTTGAGCCGGTCCAGATACGGTTCCGCCTGTATGTCTTTCAAGTCGATCCGGGACAGGCGATGAAAGCGGTGGCTACTGTGAAAAGCCACGACGTAGCGTTCCGTATAGAGCAGCGTTGATTGATACGGCGGCGCCAAGAGTTGAGTTGGGGCGCTGATCACCAAATCCAGCAAATCCGCTTCCAGTTGCTTCAGCAAATCGGCCTCCGTGCCGATAATCAGTTCAAATTCGATATTGGGGAATTCTTGCCGGTAATGGGCAAAGATTGGTCCTAATCGTTGTGCACCTACGGTTTCCATCATGCCTATCCGCAGCGGAATACTGTTCAACCGGGTAAAGCGGATCGCATCGGCCTTGGTAGCCAAGGTTTCTTTGTATATTTTCCGTAAATTAGGCTCGACCATACGGCCGAGCGGCGTCAACAAGCACCCGGAACGGTCCCGAGTGAATAATTCACCGCCTAATTCATCTTCCAGTTTTTTGATAGCCTGGGTCAACGACGGCTGGGAAATATAGCTGAATTGCGCGGCACGGGTAAAACTGCCATGGTCGCAGACAGCCAAAAAATAACGGATTTGGTGCAGTTCCATAAGTGCTTGCTCGAGTAAGTATAGCTAAAACCTATTCTTTTATAGACAGTTTGTATTTTACAATCCTTGTATTTCAATCATATCATACTCCACATCATAAACAAATACTATGAAAGGAGAGATTATGAAAGCGGCAAAATTAATAGTCATATATCCCACACCATCCGATGTGGCCGTGTTCGAACGCCGCTATGCACAGGAACACGTGCCGATGGCGGTCGAAAAAATGGCCGGAAAAATTCGTTTTGACGCCAACTTGATTACCTCAGCACCGGGACGGGAGCAAGATTCTTTCCATCGGATCGCCGAAGTGTATTTCCCTTCCATGAAGGCTTTAGAAGACTGCCTGAGTTCACCCGGAGGCCAGGAAACGGCGGCCCATGCGGTCGAAATCTCGAGCGGGGGCGCCCCTTTGTTTCTGATTGCGGAAGTCGAAACCTTCGTTTTTTAAGCGGACCACCGCGGATTGTTCCAAGGATTCTTATGTCTTACCTGCCTTCAAGTCCGGAGATAGCCACACTGGCCGAATTATTGGCCAAATACCCCAGAAGCGGCATCCTGTTGTGGAAGCTGTTGGAAAACGTCAAGGCGAGTTTTTCGCCGCAAGACGGAGGGATGGGTGAACTTCTGATCACCTACATCTCGGGACTCAATCAGTCGGCGTTCTGCTATGAGGCGCATAAGCGTTCAGCCATGCAATTGGGTGTTGAAGAGGTCGTCTTCGGCCAATTAAAAGCCGACATCGACAGTGCGAATATGGAAACGAAATTAAAGCCAATCCTGCAGTTTGTAAAAAAACTGACATTAACCCCGCAATTGATCTCTCAGGCGGATGTTAAGGCCATTTTTGAGGCAGGGTGGGACGAACGCCGCTTTCTCGACGCGATTTGCCTGTGCGCGGTTGTCAATTGCATGAATCGGCTGGCAATAGGGATTGGCATCGATAAAGAAATATCCGACTCTCCCAAGCTATTGTCTGTGACAAGGCCGGTCCGGATCAGCCTCCTTCATTAATTATTTCCTTTGACTGTGATCAACCTACGAGGTGAAGTCGATGAACACACTCCTCCTGTTCTTTTTCCGATTATTGATTATTTCAGCACCCGTGGTTTTGTTGGTGGGTTTGTTCAAACCTGAATGGCTGCGGTTGCGCAGCAAACAGCCGGCCCCCCTGATGACTTTCGTGTTGGCTGCAGGCCTGTTCATGGCGGGTTTTACCGGGGCGAGCAGAACCTACTTTTCCACCGATGAAGGGGCTATTGAAGCGACCAAGGAGGATGTGATACCTGCGGCAGCAGATTATGCCGATCGCCTCTCTGCGGCGGGCTGTCAACTTGGCTCGAAACCGGGCTCGGCCGGTGCCAGCGACGATGAAGAAACGGACGACGGCATTCGCTTTTCGGTCAGGACACCCACCAATTATCAAGATGCCGTCGCCCATCCTTTACTAGTGGTTTATGCACCGGCCGGCAGGGATCGTGAGGAAACGGAAGAATTTACCCATTTGACCCGGGAAGCCACGGCGGCAGGTTTTATTATCGCGTATGCGGACCACCGCAGGTTATCGCCTGAAGAGGCTGTGCAGCTGGCCCAAATACCCAAAGCGATTGAAGCAAAATGGTGCATCGACAGCAAGAGGATTTTTCTGACCGGACACTCCGACGGGGGCACAACCACGATGGCTATCGCCTTTTTCAACGGCACCAAGCATATCCCCGCCGCCATCGCCCCCAGCGCGGTGGGCATTCGTGGGGATGATCTGACCGACCGCAATTGTGTGAAGCCCATACCCGTCATGCTGATGCACAGCCGCCGCGACAAGCTGTTCCCGAATTATGGAAAAGAGGCGATTGAATGGTGGGCGAACTGCAATAAATGCGCCACCAAAAAGTACAACCTGGAGGACCGTAAATCCTTATCTGGCAAGCCCATGAGCTGGGAAAGCTATTACCGGCACGAACTTGAACAAAAAGCCAAAGATCTGAAAATCGGTCAACCTTTACCCAATACCGTTCCCGTCCAAGGCGTAGAAGGGTGCGTTGCTTATAGCGGCTGTAAAGACGGCGTACAAACTTGGTATTGCGAAGGCAGCGGCCCGCATCCCGAATGGCCGGGCAGAAACAAAGCGATGATCGAGTTTTTCAAAGCCGTGAAAACCGACAGGTAACCAATCCCTTCACGCCCATCGTTATTTCTTCGATTTATGCTTTTAGTAATGAGCAGACGAATAATAATGCTTTACATCGGTCTTCATTAAAATCAGAGGAGCGTGAGGTTATGAAAGACGGTAAAAAATTATTACTGGTGCTGGATTTGCTGTTTTTATTGATTCAGTTGATTACATCTGATCATGCAGCTGTTTGATTTTCAGGAGAAGTCGTACTATCTGACGTTTGACCGCACGAACTGGAAGTGAGGCGAAAAGAACCTCAACATTCTGACGCAGGGTATCGTCTACAAAGGCGCAGCGATTCCTGTGTCTTACCTGGTTCTGAACAAACAGGGTAACTCCAGCCAGCGCAAGCGCATCGCCTTATTGCAACGATTTATCGCTCAGTTTGGCCGCCGGGGGATTTTGGGCGTGCTGGGCGACCGCGAGTTTATTGGCGGTCACGGGTGGCAGGGCAGTGTCTCAACGAACAAGACATTTTTATCTGATTCGAATAAAGGAAAACCAGTTGCTGATGGCACATGTGGGTAATAAGCGCCCTGTCCGCTCGGCATTCATCGACCTGAAAGCGGGCACAAGCCGCGCGCTAAGAAAAAGGCGCTGCATCGGCCAACAGTGGATATGGCTCAGCGGTATTAACCTATACAGAGGTGAACGGTTGATTCTGGCGGGCAACCACCGTTTCTCGCAACCGCTGGAAGTCTATGGTCGGCGCTGGGAAATCGAGCATCTGTTCCAATGCCTGAAAGGGTGTGGCTTTCATCTGGAGGAGACACGACTGACCCGCTTTTTTCGGATCAAGAAGATGGCACTGTTGGCGCTTGCCTTTTGCTGGGCGCATAAGACGAGGGAGTGGAAACATCAGTCGGTCAAACCCTTGAAAACGAAAAAACATGAACGACTGGAGCAGAGTTTGTTCCACTATGTCATGGATTATCTGACCAAGAGCCTGTTACAGGGATTCCAAAAAATTGAGGACAGACTCAGGTTGTGGGTATTGTTTTTGTGTCCCCCTGAAATGATCGTTGTTGACGGACAGAATCCGGGAATAATAGCTCTTAAAACCTGAACATAAGCCTGTGAATAACATTTTTATCGTATACAGAGGTATTTTGGACAATACTGTAGATGAACATTCATAAACGCACCCGATTGACCTTACTGGACCGCCAGGAAATCTGGCAGCTTTATCAAACCAAGCTCTGGAAAGTGGCTCAGCTGGCTGAGCGCTTTCGAGTCTGTCGGCTAACGATTTATAAAGTCCTGAAGCAGGCTAGGCAGCAGGAATTTGCCCCGCGTAACAGTATCAACCAGCGCTTCAAGACACTGCAGTACGGCCTCAAACGTCTAGCAAAGGTCGAACAAGCGATCCAGGATCGTTTGAAACAGGAAGCCAAACGCTACAATAAATCCTATCCTGGTGAGCTGGTCCACTTTGATACCAAGCGGCTCCCCTTACTGAAAGGACAATCCGCCAACGAACCTCGCGAGTACTTGTTTGTAGCCATTGATGGCTTCTCCAGGGAGCTCTATGCCGAGATCCTGCCGGATAAAACGCATGACAGCGCCGCCCACTTTCTCACGGAAACCGTCATGGCCCAGTGTCCATATCAAATCGATTACGCTTATTCGGACAATGGCAAGGAGTACAAAGGCACAGGCCAGCATGCCTTTGTGCAAACCTGCCTGCAACACGGCATCGGCCAGAAGTTTACCCGTGTCAATCAGCCTCAAACTAACGGCAAAGCCGAACGGGTCATTCGCACGCTGATGGAAATGTGGCATAGTCAGACTTGCTTTAAGGACAGCGCTGACCGTCGCCTTCAATTGATTCGTTTCATTAACTTCTACAATACCGGGAAGCCTCATAAGAGTTTGAATAATGCTACCCCTTATGAAATACTCACCGCTTATTTCAATCAACCTCTCTGCAAACAACCCTGAGATTTCTTGCAGCTTATATAAATCACCGAATCCTTCGCCAATTTCATCGATGGCGAGGGTGACCTGAATTTTGGGTGAACGGGGTTGATTAATGGTTTGGCATCCTGTCATCAAATTGAATGCTAAACCGATGTAAAGCGGCTTTCCAGTCATGCCATGGCAGGATCCATTTTTACTGATATTCATCAGAGCAAGATAGAACAGTTTTGATAGGGCTTCATCACTGGGAAACGAGCCGCGGTTTTTGGTGATTTTCCGCAAACTCATGTTTACCGACTCGATGGCGTTGATAGTGTAGATGTTCCGGCGAATCTCCGGCGGATAGTCGAAAAACGGGAAGATGAGATCCCAGTTGCGCCGCCAAATCTGGACAATGGATAGATAGGCTGCGCTCCAGAAGGCCTCGAATTCTGCCAGCCGTTGCTCGGCTTCGACGACGGTGGCGGCTTGGAATGCGCCTGAGGTCGGCGGCGGCCTGTTTGCGCATTTTCCAACTGACATAACTCAAGCTGTTGCGCACTCTATGTACAGTGCAAAGCTGGACATCGGTTTGAGGCTATACGGTCTCGATGGCTTCGGGAAAGCCTTTCAGTCCATCGACACAAGTTCGGTGGCGACTGGTAACCAAAACTTGGCGCCTTCGGTTTGGGCGATCCACAACCCCAGGACTTCCTTCTTGCCAGCCAGATTAATCCCAATCGCCAGATTGACGGCCTTGACCCGTACCGCACCGGTATCACGGACTTTAACATGAATGCAGTCGAGGTAGACGATCGGGTAAATCGATTCCAGTAGTCGTGATTGCCAGGCTTTCACTTCCTCGGTCACCGCATCCGTGACTGTGGAAATCAAGGTTGGCGAAACCTCAGTGCCATACCGTTCTTCCAGATGGCTTTGAATTTCCCTGACCTTCAGGCCATGGACATAGAGCGAAATGAGCTTGTCATCAAAGCCGGTCCAGCGGGATGTGGGGCTTGCCAATGATTGGTGGCTCAAACTGGCCGTGACGATCCCGGGGAATCTCGATCAGCAATTCGCCAAAATCACCGTTCAGGGTTTTCCGACTCTTGCCGTTGCGGGTATTGCCGGTGGGATGGGTGACCGGTTCATGCCTGGCATGACCCAGGTGTTCGGCCATTTCAGCTTCCAATGCGCGTTCAACCAACGCCTTGGTTAATTGCTTCAATTGCCCGTTTTCGCCAATCAGATCGTCGGGTTTTTGATAACCCGATTGTAAGGGTATCGAGCAGTTCGGGCGAGAGGGTTTTTGGCACGGTGATTTTTTACTCCTGTTTAGAAGGAACAGCCGTTGCTTACCTTATGGCCCTTTACACAAAAATTCTTATACCCTCTCTATGGCCTTTTCCAATTCCTCCGGCGTATACAGCTTGAATTGGAGCTACTCGTATTTCATCTTGTGCCAAAGCAGCTCAATCCGGTTCAGCTCGGGACTATAAAGGGACAGGAAATAAAATTGCATCCCTTTTTCTTCCAAGAGGTCCCAATAAGATTTGAGTTTCTTAGCCGTGTGAATGGAGGCATTGCCCAAGATCACGACCAAGGAGGCTTGTTGATCCTTTCCAGCATGGCCATCAAAAACGCAAAGAACCATAACCCATTGACGCTTTGCCACAACTTCGCCATGACCAACTTGCCTGACGACAGCAAGGCGCCGATCACATTCAGTCGCTGCCCCCGTTTTGCCCTGACGGCATGGATTGCGCCGCTTTGGGTCCAGACCGGGCAGTTCGGGGCAAAGCCGGCTTTGTCGACCTGCGTCAGTTCGATCGCGCCGGCTTGCGTTTGGGCAATGAAAGTCTCTATGTCACGTTGGGCTTGCGCGAGGTGCTCGGAGATTGCGCTTTTTTATGTAGCGCGCCGTTTCCACACATATCCCATCCGTTTCAATTCGTTACGCAAGGTGCCGGCACTGATGCCAACACCACAATCGCTTTTCAAGCGATTGACCAAGACCCGACTGGTTAACGGTTCGGCGTCGATCCATTTCATTAACCGCACGCGGTGTTTATCACTCAACTTGCTCGGCGCGCCGCTGCGCGGCTGGTCGGGGAAGCTGGCGAAATCTTTTTTGAACCATTTGCTCCATCGTTCTCGGATCGTCTCCGCCAGCACACCTTGCTATTCGCCACTTCGAACGTCGTGTGCCCTTCGGCAAACAGCATAATCGTTTAGGCCCGCTCTCGTTCTCGCCAGTCGCTGCCTTTCTTTATGATGTTTTGTAACAACTCTCTCTCGGTTTCAGTCACTTCAATACGGACGACTCGTATTTCCTTCCTTGGCTATCTGGGTAAATTCTTAAACTTTATACACATGCCGACTTGTTGTTAAGCGCTTAACAAGCTATTCCTTTAAACCGAAGACGCTATAGAAAAGGAATATTATTGAAGGAATAAAGGCAATAAGAAAACCCAAAGTTAGTGCGAATTGGTATCTGTATTTAGACACGAATAATAATATCGGGCGAATTGCTTCTGTTAATCTATAATACTGTTTTTTAAATATATTTTCCAATTTCTGTTTCTCCTTTTATAGGATTGTATCGAGTTAGGACCATTAGCTACCATTATTTACAAGCTTTCTTAGGTAACTTGATACGTTTGAAATGCCTGAAATACTTTTCGTGTTCGATTTCGGCTCGGTTTATTTGTCTAAAAATCAATAGCCAGACCAGATACCTTTGATTCCAACCAGTATAAATGTTATGAGTTGAATCAATAAAAATAACAGTCCAAGCGCCAAAAAGAGTTTTTTCACATTATTCATTATGTACTACCTCAAATACAAACATCCTGTCTTGTCGTTAATTATTTTATCTTAGAGTAAGAAGTTGAGAAAAGCCTGCACTTTCAATCGGATCAAAATTTTTATAAATATATTTTTTACTATAGGTTTGTCATAAAGTTATTAAAGAGACACGGATTTATTTTTTTGGCTTTAGAAAGGTAAACTAATGAGCGCAAGCCTTTTATTGATGTGTCTTAATAAAACATACAATAAATTAGGTGAGTTTGTAAAATACTAATTATCTATGAAAACATAGGTATTTCCTATTAATTAAAAACGTTACATCTTCAACTAATAAATAGTTTTAGCCTAATTAATTATAGGTAATCAGTATTTTACAAACAAACATGCCTAGATTAATGTTGATTCATCCGTTATGTCGCCACTGCGAATTAGCGGGATAACTAAGTCTGGCTGAAGATGATTGTTAATCAGTAAAAATAATTTTGAGAGACTAAAAATGAGTAAAGAAACGAAATGGGCCATCTGCAGTACTTGTGATATCAATTGCGGACTTCTTGTCACCGTTGAAGACGGTAAGGTGATATCGATCAAAAAAAATCCGGATCACCCTCTCACGCCGAATTCGATCTGCGTCAAGGGTGCCAACGCAAATAAGTATATTACCCACCCAGACCGATTAAGGCATGCGCTAAAAAGAGTCGGTGAGCGTGGTTCGGGTCAGTGGGAACAAATTAGCACAAAGCAAGCTTTAGATGAGATTGCCGATAAGATGAAGCAGTTGATAGCCGAAGACGGGCCGGAAACAATCGGCAGTACCTATGGCTGGAGCTCTAACGCCGGTGCAGCCTCACGAAGATTTATGAACCTACTGGGGAGTCCGAACTGGACTTGGACGGGATACGTGTGTTTAGCCAATTCCACAGTGCCTAGTAAAGCGACTTACGGCTTTTGGCAGTTTCCAGACTTTGAGAATACCAAATGCATCGTGCTTTTAGGCCACGCTCCGGGTCCGCAAAGATGGGTGGCTGAATACCTGTGGATTAAGGGTGCCCTGGATAGAGGCGCAAAACTGATCGTCACAGATCCACGCCGTAATAGCTACAGTGATCAAGCGGACATTTTTCTGCAGGTTAAGCCTGCAACGGACAGCGCCTATTTACTAGCTTGGATCAATGTGATCATCGAAGAAGAACTCTATGATAAAGAATTTGTAGAAAAGTGGACAGTTGGTTTTGAGCAGCTTGCTGAAAGAGTGAAGAAATACACTCCCGAGTGGGCATCAGAAATTACCACGGCGCCAGCGGATAAAATTCGCGAGTCTGCCCGCATGTATGCCACAACTGGTCCGGCTGTGATCCCCTGGGGGGCAGTACCGGATCACCATGCAAATAGCACCCAAACATTAAGAGCCTTAACCATATTAAGGTCCATCACCGGTAACCTCGATGTACCGGGAGGCGAATTGTTGATGGGGTACCATCCGGAAATTTCATCGGATGATGAATTCGAACTCAATGAGAGACTATCGCCTGAACAACGCAAGAAACAACTCGGAGTAGACCGCTTTAAGCTCTTGAGCTGGGAAACACTCGAAAAGACCGGTCCAGCAATGGAAAAGGTTTGGGGCAAAAAATACTCAAACCAGGTGTCCGGAGGTGCGATGGCCCACCCTGCAAGCATGTGGGAGGCGATGAAAACAGGTAAGCCTTATCGCATGAGGGCACTTATATCGCAGTGCAACAACACCTTAAACAGTTATCCCAACACCACTCATATTTACGAAGGTTTGATGAACCTAGATCTGTTAGTGGTCATGGATCTTATTAAGTCGCCCACGGCCCAACTCGCCGATTATATTCTGCCGGCCACCCATTGGTTGGAAAGGCCGAACCTGTTTAATTATTGGGATTGGATTCCAGTCTATCAGGGCGGACAACAATCGGTCCAAGCACCGGAAGAATGTTTGCATGACTGGATGTTATGGCGTGAGCTTGGCGTTCGTCTGGGACAAGAGAAGGACTGGCCAGCAAGCATGGAAGAGGCCTACGATGAACGATTAAAGCCTGCGGGTTTAACATGGGAAAAATTATCAACCCAGGTTCGGGCTTCCGCACCTGAAATAACTTTCAAGAAATACGAACAAACCGGCTTTGGCACACCTAGCGGGAAAGTTGAGCTCTATTCAAGCATTTTCGAAGAACTAGGCTATGATCCGTTGCCTAGCTGGGTTGAACCACCGGAGAGCCATGTGAGGAAACCAGAGTTAGCTAAGACACATCCATTGACCTTTTTCACCGGCATGCGCGAAAACTATTGGTTTCACAGTTTTGGCCTTGGCCGGTCTACGAAAGAACTGCGTAGCCGTGAGCCAGATCCTCGCATGCAAATCCATCCGGATACGGCTTACGAACTGGACCTATCGGATGGGGATTGGGCATGGGTGGAATCAACTAGCGGAAAGCGAATTAAACTCAGGTCGTGGCTCAGTAACGACACACATCCTAACGTAGTCAGGGTTCCTCATGGTTGGTGGTACCCGGAAACAACAGGAAGTGAAGAATCTGGGGCTGCATTATCGAGTCTCTGGAAATCGGCAGATGCGGTCATCCTACATGATTCTGACGAATACTGTGATAAGGAACAAGGCAACTTCCAACTCAGAGGGTTGGCTTGCAAGGTCTATAAAGTGGAGGATGGAACAGAAGGAACAAGCTATTCGGCTTAAACCTTTATAGTACACACAAGGCAATCAGACTTAACGTTGTTTGAAATAGTGCTTATCACAACCATTCAAAATCGTTTTTCCTGCCTTGAAGAGCATCGAATCGATAGTCTGTAAAAGCATCACTCTTTCAGAGCTTGCGCGGAATGATTGCTTGTCCTTAATCATAAACATGAAGTTGTGTGTGGAAGTTCGTTCAGTAATTTATCCGACTATAGCCGGATAAATCAGCCTTTTCGGCTGCTTATGAAATACGGTCACGAAAAGTGTGTGTAAAACACCAAGAGCCAGAATCCAATGAAAAGAAATACAGCGTATGCTACATAGTGTCGTCACAAGATGACTCCTTATCGGGTATAATACGGAGATTGTAGCTGCTGATGAGATTAAAGAACCATGTCCCAACCTGCCCACCGCCGCCACGACATTTCCGATAGGGTTTGGCGTTTGCTGGAACCCCATCTGCCCGGCCGCGCAGGGGCCTGGGGTGGCAAGGCCCGTGATAACCGCTTGTTCATCAATGCGGTTTTCTGGATTTTACGGACCGGTGCCCCGTGGCGTGACCTGCCACCCGACTATGGCGGTTGGAAAAACACCCATCGCCGGTTTTGCCGTTGGCGAGACCACGGCGTTTGGGAAGCGTTGCTGGAACAGCTGGTGACCGAGCCCGACTATGAATGGCTGATGATCGATGCCAGCCACATCAAGGTCCATCCGCATGCGGCCGGCGCGCAAGGCGGCAATCAGGACATGGCGGTCACAAAAGGGGGCTCAACAGTAAGATACATCTGGCCGTGGATGCGCATGGTATGCCGGTCAGAATCCTTATTACAGCAGGTACCACAGCGGATTGTTCGCAGGCTTCAATCTTGATCGAAGGCGTGGACGCGCAGCACTTATTGGCGGACAAAGGCTACGATAGCGATGCCATCGTAGCCCAAGCCGAAGCGAATCAGATGACGGTGGTCATTCCGCCGCGTCGAAACCGCAAGGAGCCCCGCGATTACGATCGCGACCTGTACAAACTGCGGCATTTGGTGGAAAACGCGTTCTTGCACCTCAAGCGCTGGCGAGGTATTGCCACACGCTATGCCAAGAACGCCGCTTCGTTCCTGGCCGCTGTGCAGATCCGGTGCATCACCCTGTGGGCTGCTATCTTGTGACGACACCACCTAATGATTTTTTGATCTTTAATAAAATAAAAAATCAGTAAAAACGTTTTGTATATTTAGCGCACTATTTACATTAACTTCGAGCCTGCAGACCTACAGTATGATTATAGGGTTCATGGCCGCTAAGGTTTTGCCGGAAACAGCAAAGCCTCCCGTACTTGGAAAGGAGTTAAATGAGCATGGATTTTTTACATGCTACACAACGAAAAAATTCAACAGATTCTCATCTGATTGATCCCCAGGGGCGTTATTTAAATTATCTGCGGCTTGCTGTAACTGATCGTTGCAATTTCCGTTGTACTTATTGCATGCCCAAGGAAGGTATTGATCTTAAAACACGTGAAGATATTCTGAGTTTTCAGGAAATGGAGCACCTTCTTGGACTGTTTTTGGATTTAGGCGTTACCAAAGTGCGCATTACTGGTGGCGAGCCATTTGTACGTAAAGGTCTGGCAGATTTTTTAACCAGAATAAATCAATATGAAAAACTGGAAACAATTAATTTAACAACGAATGCCTATTTTTTAGAAGACACTATTCCATTGTTTCAAATAATAAAATCAGGCAGTATTAACATCAGTCTTGATTCGTTAAAGCGAGAAGTTTTTTATAAAATTACCCGACGTGATGATTTTGAACGGGTATGGAATAGCATTGAAAAAATTCTGCTAACGGATCTGAACGTTAAACTGAACATGGTGGTTCTTAAAGGCGTCAATGACAATGAGATCGTTGATTTTGCGATGTTGGCCAAAAAAAATAAAATCGAAGTTCGTTTTATTGAACAAATGCCATTTAATGGTGGGCTCTTTTCAAACGAAATACATACTGCAGAAGAAATTATCAACACGTTGCAGAATTCTTTCCCAGAAATGATTGAACATCTTAAAATGAGTTCAACTGCCCGGATTTTTGATATCCCCGGATTTAAGGGAAAAATCGGTATCATCGCCGGTCATTCCAGAACATTCTGTTCAACATGCAGCCGTTTAAGGATCACTCCCGACGGTACATTCAAAACCTGTCTCTATGATCATGGCGCCGTTAATTTAAAAGACATGCTGCGCTCAGGAAAAAGTGATCAAGAAATAAAAACGGCAATTAGATATGCCGTGACCAAAAGGGCAAAAGACGGATTTGAATCGGAACAGCGTACACAGCAAATAATTCATTTTTCAAAAAATCATCTTTCAATGGCACAGATAGGTGGATGATGGAAAAACTTAAAAACAGATTTTGATTTTGGGAATGGCCTGGCTCCATTGGTGACTTGAGAACACTATCACTTCTGGCATTTGCGCTTGCTGTTGGTTTCATTTCTTTTGTCACACGAAACCTGACGATCACATTGATAGCCGGATTGATATTAGAGTAATACCTAGAAATTTAATTTAAACAGACAAACATAAACCGTTTCCATTAAAACGTAAGGAAAACTATGCAAGTTAATGTAATTTTTTTTGGTGTTTTGAGCGATGTGGTGGGGAAGAACATGTTGACGATTCAAGACACAGACAATATGACTGACTTGAAAAACAAATTAATCACAAATTATCCGGATTTAAAAGACTATACGTATAGAATGGCTGTAAATCAGCAAATGGTTGAAGACAATTACCTTCTTTTTGATAACGATTCGGTCGCGGTTATGCCACCCTTTGCGGGGGGCTGATTTTTTAAAGGCAGCCATGAACCTAAATAAAGAGGAAATTCAGTATTATCACCGCCATTTGATTTTACCTCAGATTGGCAAAACAGGACAACAGGCTTTAAAAAAAGCAAAGGTACTGGTCATCGGTGCAGGCGGATTGGGCTGCCCTATATTAATGTATCTATCCGGAGCCGGTGTCGGTAGGATTGGTATTGTAGATCCCGATAAAGTTACGGTTTCTAATTTGCATCGCCAGGTGTTGTATGGCTTTTCACAGGTTGGAGAATTCAAAGCCGAAGCCGCGGTAAATCGTTTAAAGGATCTCAATCCCAATATTGTTTTAAAGGCATACATTCAAAGAGTGTCTCCGGAAAATGCTGGCGATTTGATTTCCCAATATGATGTCATTGTTGATGCTACAGACAACTTTCCAACCCGTTATTTGATTAACGATTTTTGTGTTTACCTAGATAAACCTTTTGTTTCAGGATCAATAGACCGCTTTCAGGGACAGTTGAGCGTATTAAATTTTACAGATAATCAAGGCAAGAAATGCCCAACTTATCGCTGCCTGTTTCCCAGCCCCCCGGCACCCGAAACAGCACCAGATTGTTCGCAAAATGGTGTCATTGGCGTTCTTCCGGGAATTATCGGTAATTTGCAGGCAAACGAAGTTATAAAAATGATCTGCGGAGTAGGCGAAGTTTTATCAGGGAAAGTTTTGATTTTCGATGCATTGAGCAATCAAATGATGCTGTTTTCCATTCAACGAAACGAACAGGCTGTGCAGCAGGCTTTGCAAAATGCCCAGGATTTTGAATCATTTGATTATGAAAGTTTTTGCAGTTCAAGTCGGCAAAAAATAAATGAAATCAGCCCTATTGATCTGCACAAAAAATTACAAAACAACGAAAAAATACAATTGATTGATGTTCGTTCGATACCCGAATTCCAAGAGGAATTGCCAAATGCTGTTCGCATCCCGCTAAATAATTTGCAGGCTAATATTCATAACATATCGAAAAACGATAGCCTGGTTGTTTTTTATTGTGACCATGGAATCAACAGCGTCCGGGCAATTAGAATGCTGCCAAATCATCATAAACTTAAAAATGTATTCAATCTTACAGGCGGTTTGGCAGCTTGGTTGAAAGAGGAAAAAAAGTAGAACCATGAACGCCAAAAATTATTTTATCCAGGGAGCTATCGATCCAGTTTTTATCGGTGAACAGATAGCAAAACATAGCGCTAAACATGCCATAGGCGCCCATTCCATTTTTCTCGGGCAGGTGCGCGCTGATGAAAATGTGGGCAAACATGTGGCCGGAATTGAATACTCGGCTTATGAAGACATGGCCAACCAAGCGTTTTCAAAAATTCGTGAAGAGGCTTTTGAGCAATGGCCGTTAAAATGCCTGCACATATATCATAGTACCGGCTTGGTAAAAACCGGAGAACTATCTCTTTTTGTTTTTTGCTCTTCCGTGCATCGTAATGAAAGTATTAAAGCGATGGAACAGATTGTTGAAGGTATTAAACACAAAGTTCCCATCTGGAAAAAAGAAATCATGGAAGATGAATCTGTGCACTGGGTTCAGGAATAATTTGTAAGTACATTTTTGTCGGGAAATGCCAGGTCAATTGAAAATGTAATTTTTCTGGTAATTTACTCGATTATATGCAAAAGCAAAATAAATAGTTTAAAAATACAAAATGATCGATATTAGTCCAAAATTCAGCACATTAAGATATGCGAAAGCCGAAGGAATTTTAACGGCTAATTCGGAAACAATAAAACGTGTGACTGAAAAAACTGTTCCCAAGGGAGATGTATTACAGGTTGCACGGGCAGCAGGCATAACCGCTGCGAAAAATGCAGCTGCCTGGATCGTCTTTTGTCATACTCTTCCTGTGGATTGGGTGGGTATAAGTTTTGATATCGGCAAAGATACCATAAAAATTTCAGCGGAAGTAAAAGCAATCTGGAAAACCGGTGTTGAAATGGAAGCTATGGCTGCAGTTACAGGGGCGCTGTTAAACGTCTACGATATGCTTAAACCGTTAGATGAAAACATCTCTTTTTCCGATATAAAACTAGTTAAGAAAAAGGGAGGCAAAAGCAGTTTTAAAGAATATTTTGCCGAACCATTAAAATCGGCTGTTCTTGTTATTTCTGATTCAACATTTGCCGGAAACCGCGAAGATACATCCGGAAAAATCATCAAATTATTTTTGGAAGATAAAGACCTCTCGGTTCCTGTCTATGAAATTTTACCCGATGATTCAGACCAAATATCAAATCGTTTGCGGCAACTAGTAGATGAACATTTTGATCTGGTTATTACAACCGGTGGGACGGGTTTTGGCCCTAGAGACATAACTCCGGAAGCAACGGCCAAAGTCATCGAAAAAGAAGCACCTGGTCTGGCTGAGACTATACGCCGCCATGGTAAAGAACGCACACCTTATGCGATGTTGTCACGCGAGCTGGCTGGCATTTGCGACAAAACATTAATCATTAATTTACCTGGAAGTTCCAAAGGGGCACAGGAAAGTATGGAAGCACTTTTCCCTGGACTTTTACATGCTTTCCCTATGCTATGGGGTGGCGGACATGATGAAGAAAAACGCTGGGTAAAAAAGTGATATCCATAAACCAAGCTATTGAAATAATTAAGAAAAATATACCTGCTAGAAAAACAGGCGTTGTTTCAACATCTGATTCTCTTGGCTATGTTCTTGCCGAAAAGACGCTAGCAACAATCTCTTCGCCCCCTTATACAAACAGTGCTGTGGATGGCTTTGCTGTCTCCTGGCAGGATGTCGAAAAAATAAAAGAAAATAATCCCGTCGTGCTACCTATTGCAGGAGAAAGCAGCGCAGGTTTTCCGGTTGGAGAAAAAATAGTGCCTCATTCTGCTTATCGAATCAGCACTGGCGCAATTGTTCCTGAAGACCTGGATACTATTATTCCCATTGAACAATGTGAAGTAAGTGGCAATAAGGTAAAAATTTTAGCAGCTAACAAGAAACACCAACATGTACGGTTTGCAGGAGAAGAGTTTAAGGAGGGCTCAGAGTTATTACAACCGGGAACTGTCATTGGATCGAGCCAACTTGCATTAATAACTTCTCTTGGTATAACAGAAGTTAAAGTATACCGAAAAGCAACAGTGACTATTATTACAACTGGTAGCGAACTGGTTCCTTTTGACCAAACAGTAGAGAGTCATCAACTTAGAGATTCCAACACCCCTATGTTAAGAGCTGCTGTCATTGAAGCAAACGGGGAACTTGGGCAAGTAATTCATGTAAAAGATGATCCTCAATTAACAAAAGAGGTTTTATTAAATGCAGTTTGCCGAAGTGATCTTATCATTACTTCAGGCGGCGTTTCTATGGGCGAACATGATCATGTGCGTGATATGGCACTTGAATGCGGTTTTAATGAGTTGTTTTGGAAAGTCAGACAAAAACCGGGTAAACCGATGTTTTTTGCCAGGAAAAAAAATACTCTGCTTATGGCGTTGCCCGGGAATCCTGTTTCAGCTTACCTGTGTTTCAAACATTACGTGAACCCATTAGTAAATTATTTGTCGGGTAGAAAATTTGAATGGCCTGTGAAAAAGGCTGTCATTCAATCTGAGATAAAAAACACAGGCGATCGGACAAAATTAATGAGTGTGAAATTGAAATATTCAATTCAATCAGATTTACCCGTAATTGAACCGGGAATTAAACAAAACTCTCATATGCTTTCATCCACAGCACATACTGATGGTTATATTATAGTAAGTGAGAATAATTCTCTGCAGAAAAACGCGGTTGTAGATGTTTTTTTATGGCTATGTATACGTTAGGTGTGCAGTTTGATCATCCCTATTAACCACCGTTTTATTGGACAGGAACATTGGAGTTCCTGAAAGCTCGCTTAATTAAAGGCATAGAGTTGGTTACGGACGAGTTTTACGCCCGTACCGTCCGAATCGGCAAGCACACCGGCTGGATCAAGGTAACACATGCCCCAGAGAAACACTCACTAAGGATGGAACATTCACCATCCTTAGCGCCGGTGCTTCCGATGCTGGAGGAGCGCCTGCGCAACCAATTTGCTCTTTCGGCCGAGCCCGATCTGATTAACGCACATCTGGCGAAACATAAGCTGCTCAAAGCCAGCGTGGCAAAGCATCCGGATTTGCGCGTCCTTAGCACATTTGACGGGTTCGAGATGGTGATACGCGCCATCCTCGGCCAACAGATCACCGTGAAAGCGGCCACCACTATTTCCTGCAGGTTTGCAGACGCCTTTGGCGAGAAGATCACCACGCCATTTCCCGAACTTTCGCGGTTTACCCCGCAGGCACAAATAGTCGCCAAGGCAGCGGTGGACGATATTGCCAAGCTCGGTATTGTGAGCGCACGCGCCAAATGCATCATTGCGCTGGCGCAGGCCCTTGTTTCGGGAAGGTTATAACTTGAGCCGGGAATGAAGCCAGAAACGGCAATCGAGCAGCTGGTCAAGCTACCCGGCATCGGGCCGTGGACGGCTCACTATATCGCCATGCGGGGTCTGCGCTGGCCGGATGTCTTCCCGAAGGAGGATATTGCCGTACGTAATGCCTTGGGCGGCGTGACGGCTAAGGAGGCGGAAGCGCTATCGCAGTCATGGCGGCCGTATCGCAGCTATGCAGTACAGCATCTTTGGAAGATGCTATCGGAAACCCAAACTAACAAGCTGGCAAGCTAAAGGAGGAAACCATGTATTATCAGATCATTTCACAATGCATTCAAGGTCTTAAACAATTGGAGGTGTGGATCGACAAGGCGGAGCAATATGCGGCGGATAAGAAATTCGATGTAAATATTCTCATGCACAGCCGCCTCGCGCCTGATATGAAAGACTTCATCTATCAGGTTACCAGCGCCTGCGATTATGTCAAAGCAGGTGCTGGTCGGCTCGCTGGCCAAACACCACCCAAGCACGAGGACACCGAACAGACGATTGAGGAAACGCGCGCCCGCATCAAGAAAACCATTGCCTATGCGGAAAGCATAAAAGAGGCGCAATTCGAGTGCGCTGGCGAACGCATGATTATTGTTCCGTGGCAACCCGGCAAGCTTATTAGGGGGGAGGATTATCTGCGTCAGATTATCATTCCGAATGTCTATTTCCACCTAACGACCGGCTACAATATTCTTCGCCATAACGGCGTTGAAATCGGCAAAATGGACTATTTGGGCAACATGAATTTTGTTGAGGCTACTACCTAAGGAAGGGGAAATGTCGAAAATGCTCAATAAAACCCGCTGTAGCTGGCTTCCTGCCGATAAGCCGGATTATATCGCTTACCACGCCCTTGAATGGGGGGTGCTCGTTCATGATGACCGGCACTTTTTTGAAATGTTGTATCTTGAGGGAGCGCAGGCAGGAGTAAGCTGGTACACAATACGCTAGCGACACGAAAGTTATCGCAAAGCCTTTAAGAACTTTGAGCCTGTAAAATGCGCGAAGATGACCCATGCTGAATTAGAAAAAGCGCTCACCAGCGGCAATATTATCCGCAATCGCTTAAAGGTCTTTTCCGTGAGCAAAAATGCACAGGCCTTTCTGAAAATCCAAAAGGAGTTTGGCTCGTTCGATGCGTATCGCTGGCGCTTTGTCGGCGGCAAGCCGAAGATTAACCAGCCCAAAAAGCCGATTGCGACCTTGGCGGAATTCGACGACCTATCGAAAGATCTGAAAAAGCGCGGTATGAGCTTCGTTGGCTCCACAATCATGTACGCCTATATGCAGGCTGTTGGCTTATTGAACAACCACATGGTCGGATGCTATCTCATGCCGGGGGCTAAGTGATGAGGGGCAGACTCCAAATTTCCTTGTTTGATGAGCTGCAGGAAGCGCCACCCGTGCTTGCCATTGAAGGATTTCACTATCAGCCGGACTGGATCGAGCTTGCGCTTGTACAGTCGCTGATAACGCATATTGACGAGCAGCCGTGGGATACTGCATGGCAGCGTCGCATTCAACAATACGGCCTGAGTTATACTAAAAACCGACAAGCGCAGCCCATCCAATTATGGCTTACGCCACTTTGCGAGCGGCTAGTGGATGAGCGAATTATGCCTTCACACCCCACGCAAATCCTCGCCAACGAATACACATCGAGAATCGGCATCGCACCTCATAGCGATTATTCGTCTAGCGGCAAAATTATCGCTGGTCTCAGCCTCGGCTCGCCAGTCATCATGGATTTTATTGGCCCGGAGCAACAAAAGCTGTCTCAGCTTCTTGAGCATCGGAACCTTTACAGCATTTTTGGCCCAGCCCGTTACAAACGGAAACACGGCATTGCATCCCGCAAGGGCGCCAAATATCTAGGGGGAGTACATCGAGCGCAAACGCAGGCTCTCTTTTACCTTTCGGATTGCCACACACGATAATGGCGGCGCGGCATGAGTGGACATATCCACCTCGTCAAAGTCGCCGTAGGACCAAGTTCTTTTAATGGTCTCAAGGAATGGCAAATCCAGCTTGCGTGCGAAAAAGCCGCCAAAGGCGAAAAAGGCGAGCTTATACACATCACCCGCAACACGCCGAAGCGTGCAGAAGAACTGCTTGATGATGGTTCTATTTATTGGGTGATTAAAGGACTGATCGGGGGGCGTAACCGCATTCTTGAATTGCGGCCGATGATATATGACGGCATACCACATTGTGGCATTGTTTATGATCCGCAGCTGATCCGCGTAGTACCGCGCCCGCGCCGTCCATTTCAGGGAGGGCGCTATCTGGAAGCGAAGGCCGCACCGCCCGATCTCGCTAACGACACTCGCGAGATACCAGAATCAATGCTGCGTGAGCTTACGGAGTTAGGCCTGCTATGAGCTATGTTTTTACAACATTTCAGTCCCCGGTCGGAGAATTAAAGCTGGTGGCCAGCGATAAGGGATTGGCGGCAGTTTTGTGGGAGAATGACAACTCAAGGCGCGTTCCGCTTGGCGCGATGACGCGCGACGATGCGTATCCGGTGCTGGTGCAAACTCGCCACCAACTGGGGCAATATTTTGCCGGGAAGTTGCAGCGGTTTATGCTGCCGCTTAATTTTGTAGGTACGGATTTTCAAAAACAAGTATGGCAAGCACTGCTTACTATCCCCTTCGGCGAAACCCGCAGCTACGGGCAAATCGCTCAGCAGATTGGCAAACCGAAGGCTGTGCGGGCGGTGGGTGCAGCCAACGGCCGCAATCCGATCTCGATCATTACACCGTGCCATCGGGTTATTGGTTCCAATGGTAAACTGATAGGGTTTGCTGGTGGATTGGAAGCGAAGGCGTGTCTGCTCCAGATCGAAAACCAGAACAAATAGTCACCATTCGCACAAGGCTTTTCCTACATCATTATAAGTAGGTATGCTTAATAAACCGGGTAAAATGGTGGCTGAATGATAACCAGATTTAGTGGGACAAATGAAATTTGCGAAGGGATTGAGCGAAGTGGAGCCGCGGACGCTGTTGGATGCATCCCGCTATGCGCCTTGACCGCGCTTTCGACAACGGTCGCATGCGGTTCTCTTGAGTGGTAAGCGTTATAGTTTGGCCCAGTTGTCGGAATTTTTGAGGTCGACGGGGATACGGTATCAGGCAGGTTAAAGTCCTGGGAGCAGCTCGGATTATTGGGTCTGCGCGACCATGAACAGCTAGATCGGACCCGCAAAGGAACGGAAGAAGAGCGAGCATGGTTGGGTGAGACGATCAAAGATCGCGCCGCACCAACTTCGGGTATTGTACGAGCGGTTCGAGGAGCGAACGGTGTGTCCCTTGTCACGAGATACGGTGCGGCGCTGGCTGACAGAAAAGGGTTTGCGCTGGAAGCGCTGTCGCCGCAGTTTGAAAGAAAAGCGCAATCCCGCGGGTTTTTTGGAAAGAAAGCGAATATTGGACGCCTTTCATAAGCTCGAATTGTCGGGTGAACTCGATGTCTTCTACCTTGACGAGAGTGGTTTTAGCTCCCGCTCCAGAGTCCCTTACGCGTGGCAGCCTAAGGGCGAAACCGTGCGTCTACCGGCTAACGTTCCCGGTCAAATGAACGACATCGGTTTCCTAAACCGGGACAACGAAGCCTATTTCCATACGGTAGACGGCTCGGTTTTTGAGATTGTTTAGATAACAAAGGTCAATTGCATAGAGATCTTCGTTAATTTCTACGAAATCAACTATTATCCACTTTTTGAACTCAGTATCGCTGTTAATTACTGTCCACAGGAACATGATATGAACAAATCCGAACTCATCGATGCCATCGCCAGCCACGCCAACCTGACCAAAGCCGACGCAGACCGGGCGCTGGAAGGATTAACCAAAACCATCGAATCTGTCTTAAAAGCCGGTGACTCGATTTCATTGGTAGGCTTTGGCTCTTTTGAAGTTAAAGAAAGAGCGGCACGCACGGGTCGCAATCCGCAAACCGGCGCTGCCATTACGATTGCCGCAGCAAAAACCCCTTCGTTCAAACCCGGCAAAGGATTGAAAGACGCGGTCAACGCTTGATCGTTTCGGGGCTGGTTATTGCGGCCCCATGCCCCAGCCTTCCAGTTCCGCTTGCCGTTTGACCGTAGGCACATCCAGCTCGGCCATGCGGCCTTGAGTGCGTGTCAAGGTATCTTGCCGGTTGCCGGTGGCGGCGCCATAGCGTTGAGGATTGAGTCGGCTGCCCGTGCCGGTCAACTGGTCGAGGTTGAGCATCGAAGCGGCATTTTCCGCCGTCGGTAAATGGTGGGTTTGCGCCAAGAGTCCCAGCCATTCGTCCAGATTGACCCGAGTCCAATCGACTTTGTCCAGATCCTCGACTTTGATGCCGGTGCACTCGGGCGCTTCAGCGGTACCAAAGCCCATGCCCAGTTGCGGTTTGATTTGTTCGTTCAGGATCCTTGCCAGCGGCGTGTTGTAACAGCAGTAGCTTTCCTTACGGATCAGGCAGAGTCCTGTAATCGGGTCCTTACTGTCGCAGAAGGTACCCAAGTCCTTGCAGACTTTCAGCTGTTTCTTGGCCGCCAGTTCGTATTCCGGGATCTCGCACGACCAGACAATCTGGATGATCATGATCGCGATCATGACCGCGGTATAGGCGGCCATCAGCGTGCTTAACATCGTCCCTGCAAATGCCGCGCCGCCCCCCAGTTGAACGCCGCCCGATTGCGCTGCCGGCGTCAGGTTACCCAAGGAATCAAACGCCACTTGCCCCCCGGCACTGAACAGCGCATTGCCGGCCGCTTCACCAAAGGTGCTGCCGATCCATTCCGCCACCGTTTTCATCAATTCGCCTTTCAATGAATCCAGCAAGCCCTGTGAGGCAATATCGGTGGTGCTCAGCATGTCGGTGCCGACCAGATCATTGACGGTCGAAGCGAAATCGGCCTGGAAACTGTTCCAGGCATCTCCCGCCACGGAAAAGGGCGTGCGCATGGTTTCCCAAACGCCTCTCACCGCGGAGGTCGCATCCATGCGCATCACGGCATTGTCCAATTGACTGGTGGCCAGGATCAAATCGATGTATTGGCTTAGCCCCATGCTGCCGGCGGGCGTTTTACAACAATCGACCAGGGTCACCACGCCGCCGACCATTTTGCAGCTGGCGTCTTCGCCTTTGAATACCTCGCAGGAACTGGGATCTTTTTGTTGCAGCTCGGCGTTGGCATAATCGCAACTCAAATCCATCGCCATTTGCTGGGCTGTATTGAGCAACGCCAGCGCCTGGGTAAAATCCTGACTTTGCGTCCGGTTGACGGTCACGCAATCCTCCCCCATGCAGCGAATCGGCCCCGAGCATTGCTGTTGTGTGCTGCTTTGAATGCCGGGAATGCCGGCCTCTTGGCCGCAGTCATAGGTATCCACACTATCCCAGCAGGTCCCCGAGGCCAAGGTGTCGAGGCATTGGCTTTTGATGAAGGCGCAGCCCTGGTTCTCCAGATCAGCGCACGCCGTGCTCGGGGTTCCCTCGTCTGGCGGCGACAGACAATGCGTGCCTGCCGAGTCCGTCCAGCATTGTCCGGTGCTGTTCAGATCGCACTGTCCGGCCGCGGTGATGCTCATGCAGGTATTGCGAATGCCTGCGGAAGCGGCCACCGGCGCCTTGGCCAGATCGGACTCGCACACCATCACTTGCGATACCGGATCGACGTAACATCCGGATGCGTTGCCCGGATCGTTGGTACAGCTGAGCTGGCTGCCCGCTTGGCAAATCCCATCGGTAATGGCGCTGGCGAGATTCTGACAGTTCGGTCCACTCCAGCTCCACTCGTCCTGGGTCATCAGTTTCGACAAGTCGTAACGAAGGCGGATGCGCGAATAACCTTCGCCATTGCCGCCAACCATCGTGTCCTGTCGAAAGACCTTGTTGCCGGTGCTGTTAAACGCATAAGTCACATCCTTGTTGGGATGATCGACCCAACTGTTGCTGAGTTCACAAGAGCCTCCCCAGCCGCTGGAACCGGTGTAAATCAGGCTGTTGTCATAGTAAACCCGGGCATGATCGTCGAACTCGACATCCTCCAAAGTGGCGCTAATAATCGCCTCGGGATGCAGCACATGGTAAGTGACCTGCCAGCTGAATACGGCGCAGCCGGCCGACCAGTAATTATCGCCAACCACGCCGACATACAGATCCATGCAACCCGGCCCGCAACTGGACAATCCGCCATTTCCCGAGACGTAGCTGAGCAGCGGCTCCACTTTCACCTCATGCGTCGCGGTACAGGCTTGCGGGACGGTTGGCTGTCTTAAACACAGTTGATTGTCGGGAATGTGAACCGGCTGCGTGGTCGTGGTTTGGGTCGTAGTGGTCGTGCAGTCCGAGAACGACGCTGCCCACGGCGTAAAATCGGCAAACACCTGATCGCCGGCTTTCCAGAGCGGGTCGTTTTGTAAGTCCGGATGCGATTGGTGCGCATTGTTGACGAGGGTGCGATAGGCTTCGCCGGTGGCGCTGGTTTCAGCGTTCAAGATCGTTTGGGCATTGAGACCTGCAGCAATGGTGCCGGGGTTATTGCCATAGAGACTGGTAAGATTGGCCGTGGCACTGTTAGCATTGTTTGCATCCGGGAACAGGGTGCTGATATTGATCGTACTTTCCTGCGCCGTGCCCGGATTCAGCGTCATCGTGCCGCCGCCGACATCCACTGGAAACTGAAAGGCCCCCAAAACTTGCTGCCCGGTTTGCTGTCCTTCGCTGGCTGCGGCCTGCATGGGATCCGCCCAGGTCACAGCGAACGGCGTCCAGGCCATGGTGATGCTAAGCGTCATGGCGAGCGAGCGCGTCAACCGGAGATGACGATCAAAAAACGCGCCCAAGCCCATCTAAAGCCCCACGCAGCAGTCCTGCCAGCGCCACAAGATATAAAGATGATCCTCCCCGGGGCCTGGGAAAGTGCGCCCGGCTCCCCAGCTGAAGGTGGTTTCGCCGATCGCATGATTGGATTCGGTTTCCGCGACCGGATAAAACATGCTGAGCCGGTATTGGGATTTCGGGATGAAGGGATAAATCAGCCCGCCGCACAAGGCGTCGTTTCCCGAAGTCTTCCAGGCCAAGCCCCGGCGATGCAAGGCCGCCGTCGCGCGGGTGGCCAGTAAACTGGAAATGCGCGGATCGGTGCCGTAGCTGGTCGGTGAAATCCCGGACAAGGGGTATATGTGCCCCCAGGCGCCGGCACACCAGAACAAGGCGTCGAGCGGATTGCCGGTCGCTGCGGCGGCCGCATCGGCGACACAGGCGGCAATGGCGGCCGGATTGGCAAACAGCGCTGTTTCGGGACTGGTGAAAAACGCCAACAGGTCGCTGTTCCAGGTGGGGTCGAGCTCGGAGACATACAACAGATCGAAATCCCGATAGCCGTCGGCGTTACAACGATCGTCCCAGAATAGATCCAGCAAGATGGTGAGCGGAAACGCGAAATAGTGGTAATTGAAAAACGCCATCTCGCTGGCATCGAAATCGGCCTTGCCGGTGGTCGCGACTAAACGTACTTTCGAGGCGCTGAATGTGTGCCCGCCCAAGGCCGGCGAGCACCAGGGATTCCTGACCACTTCGATGAGCCGGGCCGGATTCCACAGCCCGACGGTCATGCCCAATTGCGGCAGCCCCAACGGATCGGTGCAGAAACAGAACTTCTGATCGGTGGCGATACTCGGCACATTGCCGCCGCCGAGCGACGCACCGGCCGCACGAATCGGAAACAGACAGCTCCAGCAAATATCGGTGATCAGTTTGCCGGACCACAGTTCGGCATCGGCGCAGAGCGGATCCATCGTTTTGCTCGTCGTCTCGGCATGGCCGGCGACCGTCAGGCTCAAAAGTAGCCCCAACAGCCATGCTGCAACCGGCCGTTTCATGACTTCGCTCCTGCCGCCGGTTTTAGGACTTTACGTTCCCGGACGACGATTCGGTTGCCAGCCTGTTCGACCACTGCCGGCACCTGCTGCAACTGAAAACGCTGACGCACATCCGGCGTCAACAAATATACCGGCGCTTTGAGTGCTGTTTCCAGGCTTTTTAAGCCTTCCCAGCCATCCTCACGCGACAGTTGCGTCGCGAGATACAGGACTCGTGCGTTCTTGTCCCGACAGGACAACTGCCTGATGGTATCGAGCTGGGCTGGTTGGGTAGCATCGAAGACGATCAGACACAGCCCAAAGGCCAGTTGGTCCAGGGGATTGACAGTGTGTCCGGCACGAATGATCAGATTGCCGTTGGGCGCCAGCAGATCACGCGGGGCCGTAATGGTCAGATCAATGGTTCGGTCCCGATCTTCCCGAACTTCCGGCAATACTTCGAATTGGCGCTTTTGCCAAAAGCGGGCGATGGCTTGCTGCCTCATTCGCGGCCCATCCAGCGTAGCCAAGCGGCTTTTGATGGCTTCGAGCAGATCGATTTCGGCAATGTCATACACTTCACCGAAGCGTCCCAGATCCCCCTGGCGTCCGGCATTCTGACGCGCCTTGACCCAATCGAGACTGGTCACGCCCTTGACCCGAAGCAGCGCCCTGCCCTGCGCCTCGACGACGATTTCGGGGACGGACGTCACCTTCCATTTCTGAAAGCGCGTCGGATCGATCACGATATTGGGAAGCGGATCGATATCTTTCAACAGCGCTTTCAAATCGGCGAAAAAACCCGACAGCTTTTGCCGGGGCCTGGGTCCCCGGAAGACCAGCAGAACATCTTCCTGGCCCGAGGCTTCCTGAAAGATGCCCTTGAGCGCCGAATTCCCCAGCGAAAACGAGACGAACATCACCCGTACCGGTTTGCCTTTTGAGTGGATTGCCAGTCCATCGGGCATCGCAGCCAAAGCTTTGGATTTAGAGGCATTGACGAGTTCCAACGCTTGCCCGTTGGCTTCGGCCTGATGGGGATTGCTGTCCAGCCAGGCAGGCCGAGGCTGCCCTTCCAGACGCTCGAGAATGTGTTGCGAACGAACCAGCCAGTCCTCTTCGGCCTGCGCGAGACTCTGAATCAACAAAGTCGCCAGCATGATGAATCCGCTCATCCGGCGCAACGAACGTGATTGCAGGGTGTGCTTAAAAGATCGCATAAGCCCGGCCAATCACCTGGTGGTCATAGACGTATCCCCAGTAACGCGAATCGAAACTTTTCGGCGTTAAACCCGTAACCCAATAGGCGGCCGCCGGGATGGTTTCGTCGCGTTTGAAGGCGGACGGCGGTTTTCTGAGTTTTTCGGCCAGCGGCAGCCCCTCAATAATGAAGGTGCCGTTAATTCGGGTTTGACGGCTGTCGACCTGGACGTGGTCGCCGGTGACACCGGCGGCGATCTTGACGATGACCTGGCCGTCCTTGAAAAACGGTTTCATGCGTTCGGCCCGAAAGGCAATCAGATCACCACGCCAGATGTCCTTGTTGTAGGTATCGATGAGATAAATGCGTTTGTCCGGCAAACAGCGGTCGACCTGATCATCGCCGCCGATCAAAAACCGCTGGCCGATGTAATGTTCTACGGCCAACAGCAGAATCAGATGCGGCAAGGCTTTTAGCAGAAATAGCCCGAGCGGAACTTTGGGCCGAATGTTTCGAAGCATCGACGTTGGCCTCATCGTTTCACTGCCCTTCCGGCCTGACATAGGTATCGTCCGGTGCCGAGACCACGGCCGTCGAATCCAGCACCAGGTAGCCGGCGTTACTCAACTTGGTGGCCAGACGCTGCCAGTCTTCGACGGTGCGGGCCATTTGCTCCGGGGTGGCATTCGGCGGAATTGCCTGGATCAAGCGGCCACGATCCAGCACAAAAACCGGGGTGATCAGGTTCAATCGTTGCAAGGTTTCTTTCAGCAGCTGAGTGGCCGCGACCGTGCCGCCCATGAGACCCAAGACCAACGCCATGAGGCCGATACCCAGCCACTGTTTAGCGGCCATGGTAGACCTCCCGCTCTTTGGCTTTGCGGCTGCTTTGCAGTTGCTGAATGGCATCGCCCAGACTCAAGCCTTGACGGCGCAGTTGTTTCAGCGCCTGGACATCTTCCGGTTTGGTCGAAAACAAAAGCCGTTTGAAGGGATCGACGATCAGCCGGCCGATGCCCGAACCCATCTCGGTCAGGAAGAAGATTTCGGAATACGCGCCCGGCAAGGTATGGACGGTCTTGAGCAATTCGTAGCCGCCGTCCGACAGCGGCAGCCGCCGGTCCTGCTTCATGCCTTCGATGACTTCGGCTTTCTGGCCTAGGAGATACATATTCGCCGAGTTCTCGACGATAGCCCGGCCGGCGGCATTGCGGTACAGGTCATTGACCGACTGGGTAATGGTGACCGCGGCCCCGCCGTACTTCCGAAAGCGCCGATAGCCGTGTTCCATGAATTTGGCGACATCGCCTTCGGTGAGTAGATCCCAGGCTTCATCGATAATCACGATCTTGGGACGGTTGCGTTCGCCGAGATACATTTCCTGCTGGATTTGATAGATCAGTTGCAGCAACACGACCTGCTGCAGGTGTTTCCGGCCCTTCAGTTCTTCCAGCTCCAGCACCGTGAAATCGTTGCTGAAGCGGGCGTTGTTGCGGCCGTTGAAATAACGGCCGTATTCGCCGCGGCTCGTGAACGGAAACAATTGCTCGCCGACATCTCTTAGGCGCTGATCGTCTTCCCGGCAGAGGATGGCCGCAATGTCGTCAACCGACATCGCCTGGGCTTTCTCGGTCCAGAGATTTTTCAGAACGCGCTTCAAGCCCGCCGTTTGAAAATCGCTGAGCTTTTCCGTGGGCGCGGCCATTTGACTGACGAGCCCTGCCAGCATGTCGGCTTCCTCTTCAAAGTTCTGCACGATTTCGAAGGGATTCATGCAAATCCCCGAGCCGTGGGTAAATTTGACGAAATCGCCTTCCAATACCTCGCAGAGGTTTTCATAGGAGCGGCCGACATCGATCGTCCAGATTTGCGCGCCTTCGGTCAAATAGCTGACGATGATTTCGTTGGTCAGAAACGATTTGCCCTTGCCGGATTCGGCGGCAATGCAGAGATTGTAGTTGCCGGTGGTGTCGAACAACGACACCGCCATGTGTTCGCCATTGCGCGAGACAAAATTCAACGTCGGCGTGCCGGTGCCGGCCCAATCGCCGAACAGCGGCAGCAACGGAATCGCATGCCGGGTGGCCAGGGTGCGGTAGCGTTTGAGATCGGGTATTGCGGCCCGTTCGGCCCCGAACGGCAGGCAGTTGAGAAAGAACGGCAGACAAAAATACCTGTCCTCCAGCAGCTGAAAACCCAGCTCCCGGAAATACACGCGGGCATTGGAAATCGCCGCGGATTCCTCGCCGTCATCGCAGAATAACACCAGGCCAAAATAGCTCCGGATCGGCCGGTCGCCATCGCCATAGGCATCGAACAGCACATCGAAATTATGCTTGCGCTGGATCAGCGCCGGCAGGAAACGGGCGATCGGCGTATTGACCTGATTGGTGATGAACTGTCTGACGCCTTCCTGGCGGGCGCGGGTGGATTCGGCATCCGGGTAATGCAGGGTCAGGCTGATGAGCGCATTCTGGCGAATGCCGCGCGTGCCGGACAGAATGTCGCCGAGATAGCTTTTGGCGCTGCCGAAATAGAAATGATCGGGCGTGCGCTTGGCGGACAACGTTTTGACCCGCTTGGTACCCAGCCAGACGCCTTTCTCGTCGGTCTCCAGCGCATTGTCATAATCGAGCAATTGGTCGCGGATCAGTTGCGTCGGGTCGCATTCGGGAACGACGCGGTCTTTCCAGCCGGCATCATCATTCCAATTGAGGACCGTATTCAGCACCCGCACATAGTGATCCGCGTCGAGCACGTCAGGCGTGAGCCCGATGGTGGTTAAGGATTGTTGGGTCGCCCGCTGCAATTCTGCGGCCCTGACTAATTCATTATCGCTGGGCCGGGGATTAACGATGGGCAGCTTGACGGTCACAATCACCTGGCTGCGGCGCAGGCGCGCCCCGGAGACCGTTTCCGACGCTTTACCGGTGCCCTGCCGCAAAAAATCGATGCTGGCTTGTGTCATCGCCTTATAGATCGTCTTCTGCTGTTTGAGGCGGCGGGTCTGCATGATGGCCAACGACTCCTCAATGTCCGGCGATGTCCAGAGACTGACCTGCAGCAGGGTCTCGGTCGGCCAGTCCTGATTCAGCAGCACATTGACCCGGGCCGAAACGCTCGGATCGGCGCCGTTCAGCGGCCGGCAAATAAAGCCGAAGCCGATGCTGGCGTCCGCCAGCAGGAAAAGCTGGTGATCGGGGTCATACGCCAATGCCGAAAACAGGGAATCGGCAGGATGAATGTGGGAGGGTTTCATGAGGCATCCTGCGGCATGGATTGGGCTTCAGCCTCCTGAGGTGCCACCCCTAACAAACGAATCGTGTAAGGATGGCGACTGAGTCGCAGAGCGCGCCCTTTGCGGATGAGTTCACGGGCGCGCGCCGGATGACAGGAATTGAGCACTCGCCCGTCGCTCGCCACGACCTGCACACGCACCCCATTGGAACCCCGAGTTGAAATTCGACAGTTGCCCGCCGCCGTCTCGGAATGGGAATGGCTTCCGGTTTTTTCGTTCATGGCGAACTCACAGCGTGGCGGTGACGATATTGGTAATGATCGTCGGCGCAGCAAACAAACCGACGCCACTGGCGATACCCAATACGAAACCCATGATGCTGCCTCGCACCACGCCGGCAACCAGGCCCACGATCACAAACACGATGGCGATAATGCGCCCGAGCAGTCCTTCCACCCAGCCGGTCAGCAAGGTCCAGACATTGTTGAACTCGGTGCCGCCGGCGCCGGCCAGCGCATCGGGCGCCAGCATAACCAGCAGCAAGGATGCCAGGACCACCGATGCGCCCGTTTGACGTGACAATCTCATAAAAAACGACCTCATGGGGAAATGAAAAGACGGTTGCCCGTCCTCTCTCGGACCCAATGTCCGGCTCGCCCAAGCGGTTGCCCGCGGCTTCTCGCCCACCCCGGTAAGGAGTGGCGGAGTGATGATTTAATGCGTGCTCGGTGCCTTGGATGGGCTTGGCGGCATGTCTTCGATCTCGCTACCGGCCTGATCCCGACCCAGCGGTCTTTCCGGAGGACGCTGCTCGATTTGCAGCGGAATCAGCGACGGGCTGACCGTCGGCGCGGTTTTACCGATCATCCAGCGCCGGGGTTCCAGTTCGGTATACACATAGCCGGAGACCATCAGGTCGCCGTCGCTGTCTTCCCAGGGGGCAATCCAGATGCGCATGACCTGAGCCGGGGTTCGGATCGGCGTGGGATCCTCGATTTTGGGGACCGGTTGCCGAGCATGGCGCGGGAAACCGACGGCGGCGCCAGCTTTAACCGACTCAATTTTGGTGAGCTCAGGCTTGGGCGGCTCCGGCAAGGCTTTGTCGGTCACCTGATAAGCTTCGGTGGTCGACAGACACTGGGGATCGTCCGGCATGCCCTTGCAGCCGTATTGCGTGGCACAGCCGGTACCGAGAAAGACGCCCCATCCCAAGAGAAGCGGCAGAATCAACCTGCGCGGACTCATGGCTTTTTCTCCGTTTTGTCGGTCTTGGCTGGGGCTTGGACGACGGCAGGTTTGTTTTCCAGCCAGTCGGCCAACGATTCGGGTGCGCCGCTGTGCGTGCGGCCATCCGGGGCAATCAGAAACGGCACCCCAGGCAGACCAAACAGCTTGGCGGTCACGATCGCCCGTTGCAACGGTTCCTTGTTACAAGACGCAGGATTATCGGTTGGAAGACCGGCATAGTCCTGTTTCAGGAGACGCTGGCGGACGCTGTCCTGAACTTTTTGATCTTTTGAGGCTTGCTGGCAGGCCAGTTGCACGACGATGTTTTGCGATTCCTGGCCCAGGATCGGTACCATGGCCAGTTTGAAGGTATAGCGGTCCTGCAAGGCTTGCAGGTCTTTCATGACCTTGCCGCAATACGGGCAGCGCGGATCGATGAAGATCAGCACGGAATCTTTGCCGCGACCGACAGTGACAGGACCCAAATCGTCGAGATTGAGTTTCATCCGGGAAAGATCAATCCGCCTGGCGACCCGGTCAATATCGGGAAGATCCTTGATCTCCTGCTGGGTCCAGACATCGAGTAATTTGCCGCCGTACAGCGCAAAGCGGCCATTACTCGACATGAACACGATCTGCTCGCCGGTCTTGACCATTTTGAGCCCGGTAATCGGCAAATCCTGCATGCCGTCGATTTTGACCGACATCAAGCCGGCGGCGACATCGGCCGGTGAAATCTTCGGCGCCTCAGCTGCCATCACGGCAGGGCCTGTGCAAAGCAGTAACAGAAAAGCGAATCGGCTAAGACAATTCATAAGGTCGACCGTTAAGGGTTGAAATGATGGCAACAGCTTACTGACCTCGATAAGTCAGACACGGACAATAAATTCCGGAATCGCCCATCTTTTGCATCAGGCTGGTGTTTTCAGTTTGAGCGCCGTGCCTTTTTGCACGATGAAATTCACCTGCCGGGTGGCATCGACTTCGATCACCGGGTAAATCTCTTCGGCCATGTCCATGTAAAAGTGCGAGAGTCGCTCCATCGCATAACCGGCTCCTTTCAGCGCACCGCCTTCCATGGACTGGGCGGAAAAGGCGCTTTGAAACGGCGTCGTACCGGCAAGGCTCCCCAAACCGCCGGTCAGCAGCACCGGAACCTGGTTACGGCCAAAGGCATCGGAAAAGCCGCGCAGAAAGCCGGCCATCATCGACTGCGCCAGCAAGGCGCCTTGTTTGGACACGACACGGCCTCTGACGCCGTTCTTGCCGTCCTCGCCTGTCGCATAGGCATTCATCGGCACTTCAATCACGCCGCCGTCCTGGCGCACGCAGGAAAACGTCTCGCCGCGAAAATAGGCGCGCTCGGCGCTCAAATCGCCGAAGCCAGCGGCCAACAGGAAACATTCGCGCAAATCCGCATGGAAGCGATTCGGCAAAATGGCTTCCTTTTTGATCCGGAAAAGCACCGGCATCGGCTCCTTCTTGGCCTTTTTGCCGGTGGGCGCATCCAGTCCGTTCAACAAAACGCCGGTCAGAATGCTGCCGGCCGGGATAAAGACGTCGCTGTGCCTGGCGGATGGCTCGGGCGAGGGTTTTCCTTCCGCTCCCCTCGGTGGCGCCTTGTCATCCTTGATCACGCGAATCTGCAAAACCGCCTGCGGCTGGGCATTGGAAGACGCACGCCCTCCCGATATGCCGGGATTACCCGAATTCGGGCCGGGTGCAGAGGCTTGTTCGAAAACGCGGGTCAGATCATTAGGATCCGGCATAGTGCGGGTGACGCTCGATTGCCGATCGGACGAATTGGGCAAGGGTAATACGGTACCCGCTGTCGGGCCGGTATCCGGGAGCACAGCCCCAGGCGCCGCCGGTTTGTTTTTGAGCACTTCCAGTTCACCGGAGACGGCTTTCAACTTGGCGTCATAGGCCTCCCGCTCGGCCAGGGTCCATTGTTTGAAGCGCATCTCATCGGATTGTTGCTGGCGTTTTTGCTGCTCTTCAATCGCCCCGAGACGGCGGCCCTGCTCTTCGTTCTTCTGCAGCAAGTCGCGCAGCTGGGCGGAAATACCGTCGATCCCCAACGAGCGGGGATCGCTATCGGTCAGAATGTGCTGGATCGTGGCCTGCTTGCTGGAGGGTTTGACGACTTCCGGAGACACCGAAGCCAAACCGATAATCGTCGCGATCAAGGCGGTGCCGATACTGCCCACGACGACTTGGCGTTTGGCAGTCGGGCTCAGGGCCGACCACCAGTGGTCGATGCCGGCCATCAAGGCATCCTCCCGCTCAGCAAGGACGGCCTGACCGTGATGGCCGCCTCGTCTTTTCGTCTGACCACGACATAGAGTTCGGTCGATTCACCGGGTCCTAGCACCACTTTCGGCCAGGCGGCCACGGCCAGGACCTCGTCCTGGGCGGAAGCGCAGGCCCGTTCATCGAATTCGAGCGGGGTGACGCCGGTGTTATGGGCAACTCCCACGAATATCAGCAGCTCCTGGCCTTCTAGTAGCTGGCCGGTATGAATTCTTAGCCGGTCTTGATGACACTGGATTTGTTCGGTTTGGCTGGGATCACGTAATGAAAACCCGGCTGGCGTTTTTTGCAATCCCAGATCGCGGAACAACTGCTTCAAGGTGGTGATGTAGTCCTGCTCCTGGTTCGCGGGTTGACCGGACGATGTCTTGGTTTGCTGCTGCCATTGCGTCAGCCGTTTATACGTCTCCTGATCCAGGCTGAGATGGATTTCACGGGCGGGTATCCGTTTGGGAATCAGCGTCAGCGAGAGCGCGATGTCCTGATTGTCACCGGGCGTGATGTACAAGGTTACCGGCGTTTCATCGGCGGTCGCGACATAGACGATCTTGCCTTTGGTGCTGGTGGTCGCCTGACTGGTCGTGGTTACCACCGGATTGTCGAACGGCGTCACCAGCCGGTTCAAATGGCCAACCGCAATCGGCATCAGTTCGTTGATGCCGGGCTTGACCTGAAGGGTTTGCGGCGCGACGGAAGTTGCCGCCTGCTCAGGGGGCGTATTCAGAATACTGGCATCGACAGGCGGCAATTCGACTTGTAGCGGAGGCTGATCAGTTGCCATCCTTGCCAAATCCGGCAAGGGCGTGGTTTCCAGAGCCTTATTGTCTTTATGCGGAGGTGCGGATAAACCGTTAGCCGGTAATTCCTGAGCGGATATCGACAGGCTGACACTCAGCAATAACGCGAGCGGATAACAGGCACTTTTCATGGCGTTGCAGCTCTCTGTGGCGATGGCACGGCTTTCAGCCGTTCCAGCGTTCGGGGGTCTTCGGGATAAACATCGATGAACTCCAGGCGGGGCCGGTAGTTTTTGATGGCAATGATGAATTCATAGGTGCGGGGTTTGATGTCCGGTTTGGAACTGGGTCCTTGGCTTTTGAGTTCGCCGCTGACAAAGACTTTGTTGGTTTCGGCCTCATAATCCACATGCCGGGGCGTGAAGCTGATCGCGACACGGTCCATCTTGATGGCCTTGATCTGATCGGTCATCGCATCCAGCACGGTACGGTAGATCTCGGGCGCCAACAACGGCTCGATGGCGATTTTCAGAAAGTCGGCATTGGCGGGCGTGGTATTGCCCAACAGCTCGGCCAAAAACAGGCCCCAGGACTCCTTGAACTCGCTGGAAGCCGCCGTGCGGGTCACCTCGACTTCTTTCGTCAAGGTCGGTGGCACCAGAATGATGCTGCGCTCGGTACGCCAGGCGGCCAGCGAGGTAATCACGCACACCGTCAGCAGCCCCAAAATGATGATGCGGCTGAAACGGTTCTCGGCCTCGTGCCCTTCCCAAGTCCGCAGGAAATCCGAGAGCCTCACGGGTAGAACCGTCGTATGAAGGGATTGGGAATGGTGATCGCTTTGCTGGGCAGCAAACCCAACCAATAGATCGCATGCAGGGTATAACCGTCCGGACGATTGTCACGAAAGCGCCGGTAGCATTTGACGGCGATGGCGCCAATGGCCAAGGCGGGAATGAATTGATCGATCAGCATGCCGGTCAGCATGCACACCATGAAAGGCACGATTTCATCGGCGCTCCACAGCAAAAGGTGAATCGGATCGTCGATGGTTTTAGGGATGGCAACGGGTTCCATAGTGATCTCCGGGAGGGATGGTCACTATTTTGGTGAGTTGAAAGCCCTCGCTGGCCGCAATAAATCTTCTTGCCGAGGATTTTTTGTTGGGCGTCGTACTATTTTTTGTGGCTGGGGAGTAAGGTAATCCTATCCGGGACGAGAGATAGCCTGAAAAAAGATACTTTGTTACTTAGGGGGCGAGGGCTTTGCTTGGCGTTTTTCAATTTGAAAAATAGAGTAAGTTGTAAAACGGTCATCCACAAATGCAAAATTGAAGAGAATTCGCTAACTCAGACCGCCCCCTTTCTGCCTGCCGCATAATTGATTGAGGGTCTGCTCTATATCCGTCAGCAGACTCCCAGTTTCCCCAGCTAATTTATACTTTTCATATGGATCCCAACTACATGCCATGATATCTCGATCTATCACCCGATTTTAGGATAATAGGTTGTTAGCAATCTTGCATTCCTATGGATTTAAAGCAGATCAATTCGCTGCGCCCATAGAAATATGGTGTGATTTGAGAAGTGCTTAATTTGTAAAAATCTGAGCTTGATTTTACTGCTTCCAAAATAAGTATGGGCAGGCCCTTCGAGGGGAAGCCCGAGTTCTACCCTAAGATGCCTTCGGCATAAATTTGTCAAAAGGTTGCTTAAACTCCAAAGGATACTTTGAAAATTATTGCCGTGGGAGCAGATCAAGCTACTCTTCTTGCTTATTCCTTTTTTCTATTGTTTTTGCAAAGTCCCATCTTAGCATATACCCTCTGCTTCAATTTCATTGTATGATTCATTCAGCTTAATTATTACCATGACGTTTCGGCACAGTAGATGAAAGATTTTTTTATCAGTTACAACAGCGCGGATAAGAGTCAGGCGGAATGGATTGGATGGCAACTCGAGCATGCCGGTTACAGTGTAATAATTCAAGCTTGGGATTTTGGTCCGGGCCAGAATTTTGTTTTGGAAATGCAGCGGGCCGCGGCCGAAGCCAGACGAACCATTGCGGTTTTGTCGCCGGACTATCTAAACGCAAAATTTACCGCGCCGGAGTGGGCTGCCGCATTTGTGCAGGATCCAATCGGTGAGAAAAGGCTTCTGATTCCTATAAAGGTTAGGCCGGTCGATCTGGTTGGGCTGCTTCGACCTATTGTTTACATCGACTTGGTTGGTGCCTCCGACAGGAATGAAGCTCTAAGGCGACTCCTGGAAGGTGTCGGCAATTGCCGAAAAAAACCGCAGACCGAACCCGATTTCAAGGATTTATTCTAAACCTCATGGAGCATAACGTCCCTTTGGATTATTTCATCAGCTACACTGAAGCCGATAGGCAGGTGGCTGAATGGATTGCCTGGCAAATCGAGGAAATGGGGCATCAGGTTGTTCTGCAGGACTGGGATTTTAAACCAGGTGAAAATTTTATCCTGAAAATGCAAGCTGCGATCACCATAGCCAAACGGATGATTGCCATTCTCTCTCCGGAATATTTGGCTGCAAATTTCACCAGTGCAGAATGGGCCGCCGCATTTGCATGTGATCCAGAGGGAAAGAAGAAGAAATTGATACCCATTAAAGTGAAACCTTTGGATGGGGTTAATTTAGGTTTATTCGGACCCATGGTTCACATCGATGTGACCGGTTTTTCTTCAAAAGAAGAGATTAAAAAACATCTTTTCGAAAAAATTAAAGCCAGTGAAGACGGCATCAGGAACAAACCCGATGTCGAACCGTCTTTTCCCGAAACGTTGATAAACGTTGCAGAAACTCCGCATCTGCGGGATCAGGACCATCGAACCGATAAGACTGTGGTCCCTGTTCCTAAAACAACCGAAACATTTGAAGACAGACCCGAATTCAGGGCCGGACTGGTAAACAAAATAGAACAAGCCAAGCATGTGTTCAAATGTCTCGACGATAAATATTTCATCGACGAACAACACGCGCCGTCGCCTTTGTCATTCCTCCTGTACGGTCCCGCTACTCAGTGGCCGGAAGCACTGGGATACAAAATTTACTATCAAATAAAAAATGCATTCATATCTGAGCGGCCAGGATATCTAAAACAACCTGATCCGGAATTGGTACGCTTGACCGAGCGGTGCTTCAGGAACGGCATCGGGCCCGATCAATATCTTTGGGAACTTATGTCACAAAGACTGAATTGCGAGCCGACTCACGAGGCGGTCGGTAATGCGTTAGGGAAAGAACCCGTTCCTCGTATCTTATTCAGGACTTTGCTCAGCGACGAATACATCAATCCAGTTTTAGTGGGGGGGATGCTTGAAGCTTGGAGCAAACTCAAATTCAATGCTCGCTGTCCACGTCATATTCTGATACTTTTCTATGGCCAAACATATGAGCCTAAGCCGATTTGGCAGCGCTGGTTTAACAAAACGGGTCAACTGATTGATCAAATCAATAAATCCCTGGCAAAGGAACAAAGAGAGAAATATCTGCTGCCGAAAATGTACTCTCCGAAAAAGAAAGATATCAATGAATGGGTTGATCGACACTTCGAGGATTGGAACGCTCAGAACGTAAAGGATTTTATCGACAAGGAAATCAGAGCCGAGTACTGGCGGCGAAAAAATGATAGGAACGAATCCCAAGACCGTTTGTATCGTATCCGGATTACGGCCAACGACTACGAAATTCACCATTACGATTTAAAAGACATACTGATCGAGGCGCAAATAAAATTTGGCCGGTCAAGCACTCGACGGAGTTTCTAATATGATGGGATCCGCCCATGAAAATTATTACCTTGGCAAAGGAATGCAACGAGGCGAGCAGCAATGGCGCCATCTGCCTACTGCGCACCCTAACGATTTGACGCATCCGAGCGGTTACCTCGCGCCGCCGGGACTGGCGGCGGCCGTAAATGTGGCCTTGGAACTGGGCATGCCTTTGCTGTTGACCGGCGAGCCGGGCTGCGGAAAGTCCCAGTTGGCTTCCAGTCTGGCCTGGGAGCTCGATTTTCCCCAAGCACCTGACGATCCCTGGCCGAAGCCCCTATGCTTCACGGTCAAATCTGACACGCAAAGCCGCGATCTGTTCTACAACTTCGATACGCTCGGCCGTTTCCGCGCGGCAAGGGTCGAGAGCGAAAACGCCGATGCCCATCATTATTTGCGCTTCGAGGCCTTAGGCCTAGCCATTTTGCGCGCTTTGGAGCCTGATACGATACAAAAGCTGGGTCTCGTGCACTGTTTGAGCGAACTGCCCAAGGAAGCGCAGCGTTCGGTCGTGCTGATCGATGAAATCGACAAGGCGCCAAGAGAAGTCCCCAACGACATCCTCAACGAAATCGATCGCATGAGTTTCGACATTCCCGAACTGTTTGTGCCGGGAAGGGCAAGAACAACCATTGCCTTGCAGAACAATAAAACAGAGCCGGAAAAATCGTCCCTGCGTCCCATAGTCGTCATCACCAGCAACCGGGAGCGGGAGTTGCCCGAGGCTTTTTTGCGCCGCTGCGTCTACTATCACCTAGAACTGCCGCCGTTTCGAGGCGACAAGAGCAATGTTATGTCAGGCGATTCGGGGGATGGGCGCGAAGTCACGATCGAAAGTATTATCGAAAAACGGCTTAACATCCGCATCGAGCGAGAAGACAACAAAAAGAATAATGAAAAGTCGATCTGGGCTGGAGGCGTCTCTCTGTTTCGTCATCTACGCACCGACATCCAATTGGAGAAACCGCCGTCAACCGCGGAACTGCTCAACTGGATGCAATTGTTATTTAAACGTTGCCAGCACAAACCCACCCTGACCGATGGAAATACTCGAGCTGTTTTTATCAGCACCGCCGTCGTTACCTTGTTCAAGTACAAGGAAGATCAGAACCGCTCCGAACGGTTGATCAGCGACTGGTTAGCGCGCCCGGCCCCGTAATTTAGCTGAGCTTCCGTGAATATCACCGCATTTCGCGCCAAGCTCGACGGTTTTGATGCGATACTGCGCCGCGAGGGCATGCCCACAGGGCCGGACGTTTGGCAATCAGTGTTTCTGCTGCTGGAGCGCCTCGAACAGCAGGGCCGGTTGCCGAATGACGCTCGCGAACTCGCACCGCTGCTGGGGCCGCTGTTTTGCCGCCATCCAGAGGAACAGGCCCGGTTTCCAGTGCTTTTCGAACAATGGTTAGCCAAAGGCCCCGCTTTGGCTACGGTCAATCGCATCGAAGCACCGGAGCGGACTGCTATCCTTGCGGTTCGCGCCAAACTGAAAAGAAGCGCTTGGTATTGGCTCGCAGCCACCGTGCTACTGGCCGGCATAGGTCTTACTGTGCTTTTCTATTCGAAAGCGGATCAACAAGTTAAAAACCCTTTGCCGTTCCAGGGGCCAGCCGTTGACCCAAAACCGCATTCTTCTCTCCCCAACTCCGGTACCGCAATACCCCTCGTCGATCGAGTAATGCCCAGGCCGCAACCGCCTCCACCTTCAAAAGTGCTGGAAAACATAGTGCGAGCAGCACTGAACTGGTTGCCGTGGTTTGTGGCCTTGCTGTGGCTAGCCCGCACTTACCACCGGCGATGGATACTGAACAGGAAGGCCGGTTCGGGCGATGATCTCTTTAACCATTTCTGTTTTGAGCGGGTGCTGACGCCGATTTTTGGCGGCGCTGAAGCCGAACGAGCGCTGCGCGATCTTCGCGCTGCTCGCTTTCAGCCGACACGTCGCCTCGATGTCGCCGCGACTGTTGACGCGACTGCACGAGCCGGTGATTTTTTTCATCCGGTGTATCGCCATTCGCGAATTGCCTCCGACCATATACTGCTAGTGCAAAGTCGCGACTCTCAGGATCTTCAGGCGGCTCTGGCAGAAGAATTGGCGGAACGTTTTAGACATCTGGGTCTTACCGTTCATACCTACCGCTTTCGGGATGATCCTCGCCGGTTGGTGCGCTGGCGCGAAAATGGCGGCAAGTATGTAGATTTGGGGCATCTGGCTGCCCGACACAGTGCCGCACGCCTCCTGGTCATTAGTGAAACGGACATTCTGTTTCATCCTTTCAGCGGCAAAGTTCGCCCGTGGCTAGAAGATTTCAAACCCTGGCCAGATCGGGTCTGGCTCCATCCTCACGATGCCGGGCAGGAACACGTCGCGCTGCTGGAGTCTAAAAAATTCCTGATTTTTCCGTTGGCACGGGCCAGCCTGCCGGAGTTGGTAGTTCGGTTAACCTCACCGGAAACCCGGTCTTCTCATCCTGATCAGGCTTATCCAGTGCCTTTGCCTGAATTACTCGCTGCCGAGCCTGAGGCTTGGCTCAGTGAAAAGCCGCCGTTCGGTGCAGATCTGAACGAATTGGTGTGGCAACTGGAACGCTTTTTAGGTACCTACGGCTTGCGCCTGCTTCGGGCTGTTGCCGTATATCCGAAACCCTACTGGCCGCTTACGCAGGCGCTTGATTACTTGCTATATGGCCACCTCGGCGCCTCCGATCCGCCAGAGCGGAGGGAGCAGCGTCTGGCCCGCCTGAGCCGCCTGCCTTGGCTGACGCATGCCTATCTGCCAGACTGGCTTCGGGAGTATCTGTTGTTAGGGATGGAGGAAAAAACTGCAACTAAAAAAATGTGGCCGCTAAGTAAACATGTAGTGACCAGATCAGTATTCGCTGCTTTCGCTATATTCTTACTGATTTCGCTTTTAACTTTTAATAGCGAAGATCCGGGTTGGACACACAGCGGTTCAGGCCAATCCATTCATAACGCTTTTGGAGCTACGGGCGCTTGGGTTGCCGATTTCAGCCTGTTCTTTTTTGGCCTGAGCGCCTACCTGTTTCCGGTCGTCAGTGTTTGGGAGGGCTATAGGATTTACCGGCGGGGTAACCAAACTTCCCAATTTCTGACCCTTGTCCTTCACTGGTTAGGGATTATGGCCACAATCCTATCCGGTGCCGCAATGTTTGACCTTCATTTATTACGAACAAGAATCGATTTGCCGATCGGTTCCGGCGGGTTTCTCGGAAATAAAATCGGGGTCTCACTATATATGATGCTCGGCGATACCGTTGCCACATTATTTTTAATGGTTGGTCTTTTGGGCGGCATCACTTTGGCTACAAAATTGTCCTGGCTAACCCTATTCGATTTAACCGGAAAATGTACCCTATTTTTATTTCGTGTCCTGTTTCATATTCCAGCAAAAATAAGCCAGATCTTTTCGAATGTTATAAATGCCTTGAAGCTGACAAGCTCAAAGCGTAAAACAGATGCCGATGCTGATGTTTCCGGGCGAAGTTCCGCATCAAATTTCCCGGCCAAAAGAAATCTTGCCCCCGAGGATATCAGCGAAAGACAGCTAATAATCGATGTCTGGCGACGACTGTTTGCTCATTTAACTGATAAAGAGGGACAGGACACATTAAGTCTTGAAATCAGGACGCCTTCGAAACGGCGGATCAAGCTTCGACTGAATGATTTACGGGCGCTCAAAAACTCCGAAAACCTGAACGACCCCATATTCGCCAACATCCTGCTCGGAGGAAAACTGGGCCTGCTCGATTTTCGGTTGCCTAGGGCGATGGCCAGACTGTTACCCGGTGCAGGAAAATGGCTGGATTTGCGTCCGGCACTGGTCGCTCTTCTGTTCGCCGGATGCAGTGTTTGGGGACTTAATCAGGCTTGGCAAACTTTTGATAAACAGTCCTTAAACGAGTTGATAAACCAGTGGGCAGCCATGGAAAATTCCCACTGGCAGGTTGAACTGAGTTACCAGGCGGATACCGAACGGCTAGCTAATGTGTTAAAGCCCTACTTGCAAGACGTCAAATTTCAAATTGCTGCCCCAAAAGGCAATATTCCGTTCAGTTCTGACCACAATGTAATCAACTATGCGGTAGGCGGCAAAAATGTAGCCCGACGGATAGCCCGCCGCCTGGCCTGGCTAACCTATGGTGCAGAGGTTAAGCTAAGCGAAACCTCTACTTTACCGGCCAAAACCCTACAAGTGCAACTTAGCCGCACTTATCAACATACGGCGGGGTTCCACGATGAATTACGTGATTCTTATCAAACTACTCTGAATGCCGCCAATGCCAAACCCGATATTCTTCCGAAAGAGCCGGCGATGGTCGTCATCAAACCCGGCACGTTTCTGATGGGTTCCGAAGAAGAAAGAAATGAACAACCGCTACACAAGGTAGATATCCCTTACGCGTTTGAACTCGGCAAATACGAGGTGACATTTGACGAATACGACCTTTTTGCCGAAGCGACCGGACGAGCCAAGCCGAATGATAGAGGTTGGAGACGCGAAGACCGTCCGGTGATCAACGTCAGTTTCGCCGATGCCGAGGCTTACACGCGCTGGCTGTCGCAACAAACCGGCAAAGCCTATCGTCTGCCGACCGAAGCCGAATGGGAATACACCGCCCGAGTAGATACAACCAGTGACTATTATTGGAAGGATTATGCCTGGTCTATTTTAAACTCGGGTGACCAAACCCATCCGGTCGGACAAAAAAAGCCGAATGCCTTCGGCCTTTATGATATGGCCGGCAATGTCTGGGAATGGACGCAGGATTGCTGGCATGAAAGCTATCAAAATGCCCCAGCTGATGGCTCGGCCTGGCTGGTTGCCGATGGCGGCAACTGCGAACGCCGGGTGGTTCGGGGCAGTTCGTGGTATATCAGTCCTCCGCCGCATCTCCGCCGCACAGTCGGTCGCACCAGTTTCCTCACCAATGTCGCCAACGACGACCTCGGATTTCGTGTCGCCAGGGCTCTGTAGCTTTGCCCTTTTTGTTTTTGTCTTTTGCTTTTGGGGCTGTAGGGCGTAGCCCCTGCTGGATTTATTTTTTCGGAGACTGCAATGAAGCCAATGAATAATGCTGTTCCCAAAGTTGTAGAAGATTGCGATGAATTGCTGGTCTGGCTGATACCCAAACTGGATCAGTTTCCAAGACATCGACGTTTTACGCTTGAAGAACGCGTCGAAACCGGTTTGCTGATAGTGTTGAGAAATTTAGTAGCGGCGGCTTATCAAAAGCCGCAGACCGAGAGTTTAAAAACCGCCAATCTGCAATTGGATTTGGTGAGGCATTTATGGCGTTTAAGCCATAGTGTACAAGCCATATCGCATCAACATTACGGACAGGGCGCCGAGCATTTGACCGAGTTGTGTCGTCAAACCGACGGGTGGAGCAAACAGCGGAATCTCCGGACGGCATAACGTAATAGGAGTGCCCCCGATGAAGCCAATAACCTCAGTTTTCGTGTCGCCAGTACGCCCGAGCCGGATGATTCAAGGATTGTCTGGGCGTGGCTCGGGCGCTCATGAGCCATGTCTCCCGGCTGCGCAGGAGGAGCAGACACAGAGTTTGCAAAGGCGGACTGGCGGCAGCCTCCGTTCTTTTCGAGGCTGCCGCCGATTTTATGCGAAGTTGACGGCGCTGCTGATCTTTTGTATGAGCACTAGCCAAACAGTCGCTGAAGTTGGAAAAACAGAAACCGCTTTATCCGGTAAGGCGAGTTCCACCATAACGGCTACGGCTCAAATCAACGAGAAGGGCAACGATACCGCGTCAATATCAATCACTACCTCCTCCCGCCCGGAAATTACCTCACAATTGGCCGAATCGTGTAGACAAACCGGTAGTCGAGAGCAAGCCCCGGCCATGGTGGTCATTCGCCCAGGCCATTTCCAAATGGGGGCATCAGTCACAGATACTGAGAGCGATCCAGACGAAAACCCGCAACATTCCGTAACCATTCCCCAGCCTTTTGCTATAAGCCGCTGTGAAATAACAGTTAGCCAGTTTAAGCAATTTATTAAAGATACTGGCTATCAGACAACGGCAGAAAAAGCTGATAGCGATGGAAAAATCAAAGGGTGCAATATTTTGAATGCCGAAACAAAAACTGGCGAGTGGAAAAGCGATCGAAATTGGAATAATCCAGGTATCGATCAGAACGATCAACATCCGGTCGTTTGCGTGTCTTGGCAAGACGCTCAACATTATGTCAATTGGCTATCCCAACGTACCGGCGCTTTATATCGGCTGCCAACCGAAGCGGAATGGGAATATGCGGCACGGGCAAACACCCAATCTCCACGATATTACCCTGCTGATACACAATGTATTTATGCTAACGGTGCTGACCAGAAAGCTATAAATATTATTCCCCAAGATGACACAATTGCCAGTTGTGAGGATGGTTATGTCTATACAGCACCAGTAGCCAGTTTCACTGAAAACGCTTTTGGCCTCTTCGACATGTTGGGTAATGTTTATGAATGGACCTTGGATTGCTACCATGACAATTACCGCAATGCTCCCTATGATAGTTCTGCATGGTTAGAAGCCGACCACGATAATTGTGGCCAACGGGTAATTCGGGGTGGTTCATGGAGATCCAATCCAATGAATCTGCGCTCTGCTTACCGTGATAGAGATTACTCTGACGTTGCCAGTATCAACCTTGGTTTTCGTATTGTCCGGACTTTATAACTTAGCCCTTGATAGAATAGCTGTAGTATTGTGGATACAGACAGCGATGAATACAACGCCGAGTGCATGTCCGCTTAGAATTAGGATAGAAGTATGAATATTCGGACGAGAATCTTCATGGAATACCTTTATTCTTTACATCCATCACGTCGCACTAAGCACTAAGATGTGCGATTGATTATTGACGGAAAGCACTAAGATTATTATTCTTGGCCAAAAATTATAAAAATAATGGGAGCAGCTATGAATCGTGCAGCGATCCTGATTGGTGTAAATAAGACTGGAAACCTCCCTATGCTGCATGATGCAGCGGCAGGAGCCCGACGCATGGAAGCATGGACGCTGCAGCAGGGTCTGGCTCAAAACGCCGTGAGAGTATTTACTGACGAGAATGGTCCGATCGAAGTACGCCAGATTAAGAAAGCAATTCGCGACTTAGTCGATAGCACCTCGTTTAACCAGCTAATTGTGTATTTTGCTGGACATGGAGTAAATCTACACCGCAGCGAATATTGGCTGTTATCCGATGCCCCGGTGGATACCCAAGAAGCTATCAATGTTGAAGGCAGTGTTGCTCTTGCACGTCGCGCTGGAATCCCCCACGTGGTTTTTATTTCGGATGCGTGTCGGACGGCGGCTGAAGGTATTCAAGCCCAGGCAATTACTGGCAGTGAAATATTCCCAAATGATGAAGTTAGCAACCTCGAACAGTCAGTCGACATCTTTTTCGCTAGCACTCTTGGCAGGCCTGCCTTTGAGATCAAGGATCCAAATGAGACTTCCACGAACTTTAAGGCGTTATACACCGACACCCTGATTCAGGGTCTACAGGGGAATTTCGCCGAAGCCATTCAAGTGGGGCAGCTCAGCGGTAAAGCGGCGCGGCTTGTTCGTCCGCGATTGCTTAAGAAAACATTGCAGGCTCAGATGGCCCGACGCATTATCTCTACCGGTTTGCAAGCAACGGTAAACCAAGTGCCTGATGCACGGATCACCTCAGATGATGAGGCCTGGCTTGCCACTCTCCCACTAGCTGAAACTACACGAGGATTCGGCTGGGCAACCCCTTCGGGCCCAATATCACCGTCTCCCCTATTCCAGTTTGCTCCCCGTACCCTGCAAACAGTATCCGATGAGCTACTGAGTTCGGTTTTGCGTGGGGATAAACCATCTCCGAGGGTACAAGATATTGCACCTAAAGTTACTGCAAATATCGAAGTAGAAGGGCTGATTCGTGGAGTGGAGCGCGAGCCGTTGGTTGTCGGGCCTTTGCATTTCGAAACTCGTTGTGGCTTCAGGATTGAGGGCATGCATGTGCTCGAAGCACTTTGTGTTGGCGGGCAGACTGAAGTGCTTGGAGACATGGCGAATTTAGTTCGGGTCGATCCAAAGTCCTGTCGAGTCACTAGTGTACTCCTGGTATTAGAGGATAAAAGCAGCGTGCTGATCCCGGCGGTTGCTGAATTTATCACCTCACTGCGTTTTGATAACGGTGAACTGGTCGATGTCAGCTATGAGCCTTCTAAATTCACCTGGCGCTGGGATGCGTACCAACAGCGTCTCGCTGAGCTACGTACACTTCGCAATACTATCGCTGCGGCTGCTCAATACGGCGTATTCCGGCTCGAAGGCGACAATGTCCTGGCACTGGCGCGTCGAATGCAATATTCAAAGAGCGTTGACCCGGCGCTTGCGCTCTATGCCGCCTATGCTTATCACGATCTGCAGCGTCAGGATTTGATCCACGAAATGGCTAATTTTCTACAGAGCGATCTTGGTTTTATTTTCACCGATATCGGTCTTGTCGGAAGGATGCTCGATGGTAAACGAATTGCTGATGAGCAGCGATTTGCCCCCTGCATACCTATGTTGGCGCAGGGCTGGTCGTTGCTTCAGGCCTTTCGAATACAACTGCCTAACGAGCTGCAAACTATTCAGCAACACATAATGCCTTCGCTTTGGAGTCAATTCACGCCGACAGGTACGGCTTTGCTACGTTCCATCATACTTTCCGGGAGGATACGATAATGCGTCAACTGGTGTTTATTCATGGCCGATCTCAGGAGGGAAAGGACTCGGTCTCACTAAAACAAACTTGGGTCGATGCCTGGCGTAAGGGGCTAGAGGCCTCTGGTCTCACTGTGCCGCTGGCGGATGAAGATATACGGTTTCCTTACTATGGCGACACCCTTGACCAACTTGTGAAGGGCAGATCAACCGAGGAAGCTGCTCAGGTTATCGTCCGTGGCACCGAAGAGAATGATGACGAGCAAACCTTTATTCGGAGTTATCTCAACGAGGTGGAGAAACAAACCAATCTTACGGACGACATGATCCGTGCCCATTCTCCACCAGAAGTGATTGCGCGGGGACCGCAGAACTGGGGTTGGGTGCAGGGCATCCTGTCTGGGCTCGACAGGCATGTACCCGGTGCCAGTGGCGCCAGCGTGGCGCTGTTCACAAAGGATGTCTACCATTACCTGAAAAATCCTGGTATCCGAGATCCGATCGATACGGGCGTCCGAAACGCTTTTACATCCGGCGTGGAAACGGTTGTCGTTAGTCATTCACTTGGTACTGTTGTTGCATTTAACGTGTTACGTCGGGACGGTGAGATCGCTGGATGGAAAGTCCCTTTATTTGTCACTTTGGGTTCGCCCTTAGCAGTCAAAGTAATCAAAAAATCTCTAGCCCCTATCAATCATCCGAAATGTGCCACAAAATGGTTCAATGCGATGGATGATCGTGATGTCGTGTCGCTGTACCCGCTAAACGCTGATCATTTCGATGTCAGCCCATCTATCGAGAATAAAACCGATGTTAACAACGATACCAGTAACCGTCATGGAATATCTGGTTACTTGTCGGATCCTGTGGTTGCGCGGCGCATTTACGATGCAGTGACTTCACCTTAAATCTAAGTTTGTAACTGTTTCATATCTTTTAGGGACTACACATGGCTATAAAGAAGCGCGCTTTTATCAGTTTTGACTATGATCATGACGAAGGTGCTAAAATCATGCTCGCCGGACAAGCTAAACTACCCGATAGCCCATTCGATTTTAAAGATGCTTCAGTGAAGGAGCATTTAACCGGTGACTGGAAGGAGAAAGTTCGACGTCGGATGGATAATGTCGATGTTGTAATTGTCCTTTGTGGCGAGCAAACACATAAGGCGAGCGGTGTGGTTGCGGAGTTGGAAATCGCGCAGGAAAAGAGTAAGGAGTACTTCCATCTGGCGGCATACGCTGACAAAAATTGCATGAAACCCACTTCAGCTAAACCATCTGATAAGGTCTATAAGTGGACTTGGGATAACCTAAAAACGCTAATCAGTGGAAGGAGATAACGAACTATGCGAAAGGCCCTTGTCGTAGGAATTAATTACTATCAGCATGGCTCGCCGTTATTTGGTTGCGTTGATGATGCACATGCAGTAAAGAGCGCCCTACAGAGACATAGCGACGGCACAGTCAATTTTGGCGTTAAACGTAAGCGCTCTTTAAAGGACGTACTTGAGGTTGTTGAAACAAAATTGTAGGAAGTTGGAGAGCTCAGGCCGCCTTGATGTGGTGCCAAGGCAGTAGTGCTTCGAAGTCGTCGGCGGTTTTTGCTAAGGGCAGACATCGGAACAATTCGACCAGATACGTATACGGGTCAATGCTATTGGCCTTGCAGCTTTCGATCAGCGAATAGAGATTAGCGCTGGCATTGGCGCCGGCAACGGTGTCGGCGAACAACCAATTGCGGCGGCCCACCACGAACGGACGAATCGCGTTTTCGCAGAGGTTGTTGTCGATCGGCCAAGCGCCGTTCTCGACGAAACGGATCAGTTTAGGCCACTGTGACGACAGGTAATGCAAGGCTTTGCCCAGCAAGCTGTTGGGTGTCACCGCATGCAGAGTCTGCAATAGCAACGCTTCGATGCGGGCCAGCACCGGCCGACTTTGCTCCAGGCGCCGTTGTCCACGCAGCGCGGGGGCCAGTTCTTTCGCCTTGGCCTCAATGGCGTACAGTTCGCCAATCGCTGCAATAAACTGCGTCGCGGGCTGCTCTGGTCCGCGCGCGGCCTGGGGTATGGCCGCCTCGGCTTCGACGAAGTAACGGCGTGTATGGGTCCAGCAGCCGAGATGAATCATGCCATTGGCGGCGGCGATGGCGTTATAGACCTCATAACCGTCGCTCATCAGTACCGCCCCGGCCTTGATGCCCTCATAGAGAAGGCGAGCCTGGTTTCCCCCGCGCCCGGGCGCATAGGTAAACAGCCGAATCGGCGGTCCAGCCCCCGTCATCTGCGCCCACAGGTAGCTTTTGCTTTGGGCGGATCGCCCGGCTTCCTTGAGCACCTGAAGGACTGTTTCGTCGCCCAGCACCAGCTCGGCATCGAGCAGATGGTCACGCAGCAGATTGATGATCGGCTGGACGGCTTCGCCCACGCGCACCATGCTGGCCGCCAGCGTGTTACGTGACAGATCGCCGCCGAAACGCCCCAACAGGGCCGCTTGCCGATACAGGGGCAGGCCATCCTGGTATTTGGCAGTCACCACCCAAGCCAGCGCCGCTTCGGTGAGCAAGCCCTTGGGGATGACGCGCGGCGGTGCGGGGGTGACCCGGAGGCTCTCGTCACAGCACGGGCAGGCATACTTGACGCGGTGATGCTGGATCACCCGCACCTGTTGCGGAATGATGTCGAGTTGTTCGCTGATGTCAGCGCCGATTTCGACCAGGCGCGTGCCGTCATGGGCACAGACGCGTTCGGATTCGGGCAATTCATGGCGCACGATCTCGCGCGGCAGCTGGGGATCGAGCGGCTTACGGCCGCGCTTCTTGCGGAGATGGCCGGCCACCTCGACCGCTTCAGGCTCCACCTCCTCGGCGACAGGCGTTCCAACCGACGCCAAGGCTTCGGCTTCATTCAGGAACAGGTCACGCTGAGCCGGATTCGCCCGCGCCTCGGACTTGGCCGCAAAGAATCGGCGCAGATAGGCATCCAGCCGCTCTTTCAGCAAATCACGCTCGACCGTCATCACCCGGAGTTGATTCGCAAGACGTTGCTGCTCGGCCAGCAAGGCCTGGTATTCGTCGGCGGAAAGGGTGATGGTCGTCGTCATGAGCCTATTCTACCGGCTTTATGACATCGCTTCAGCCCACTTTTGTATAATTTCTCTCCGGATGCGGCCGCATCGCCGCCAAATCAATACCCGCCAACAGCCAGTGCAACTGCTCCACGGTGAGTTCTCCGACCGCCGCATCCTTCGGCCAGCGAAAACGATCGGCTTCCAGTCGCTTGAGCATCAGCCAGAAGCCGGTGCGGTCCCATAGCAGCAGCTTGATCCGATCCCGCCGGCGATTGCTGAACACGAAGATCGCCGGTGCGAAAGGATCCAATCCCAGGGATTGCTCGACTAACAGTGCCAAGCCATTGATCGCCTTGCGGCCATCCACCGGTTCTCGATGCAAGTAGACCTTCAATCCCGATTCGAAGCGGAACATGGCAAGCCGGCCAAACAGTTTAACAAGGGCGGAAGATCGGTCGGCTCAACACCCTGCAAATCCAGTTTAACGCCATTCGGCAAAACCACACTGAGGGATGGCCCCGTCGGCTTCGGCGCCGCCAGTGACAGAACCGGTGCAAAGGCCGGCCAGGTTGATGGAATGTCGGTGACCGGAGTGACCTTTTCACGATAACGCTCGATCCACTTGCGCAGCAAGTTGGCATTGATGCCATGTTCCAGCGCTATCCTCGCCACCGATACTCCGGGCCGCAAACAGGCTTCGACCAACTCCCGTTTCGCTTCCGGGTCATAGCAGCACCTTCCATCCCGCTTGTGCCCCACGATCAATGATCGCGACAATGTCGTTTTCTTCTCTGTCATAGCTGTCCACCTTCTTGTACGTGGACACCATCATCTCCTCTTTCCTCCAGTCGTTCCAGACGCTGTTAAATGAGCGCTTACCGTTAAACTTTTATCAGGCACGGGGCCAACTGATCTTGTCCAGCGTTCGGTTCTGAAAGACCAAATTCGTGAGTTATTCTCCGGCGAGTGTGAGACTGCACTTTTCTATTTCGCTGGGCATGGTCATATCGAGACTACTGGGGGTTACCTCGTCACTAGTGATGCGAGAGCGGGTGATGAAGGTATTTCGCTGAGTGAAGTACTTACCTTTGCGAATCAATCCGCCGCCAGAAATCGAATCATCGTGTTGGACAGTTGTCATTCTGGTATCGCGGAAGCAAGTCCTTCTGCATCTACCAGTGCCGAACTCAAAGAAGGAACTACGATTCTTACCGCATCTACAGCTGACCAGTATGCCACTGAAAAAAATGGTGCTGGTGTATTTACTCGGCTTTTTGTGGATGCACTGAATGGCGCAGCGGCTAACTTAGTCGGCGATGTTACTCCCGGCAGCATTTATGCTCACATCGATCAGTCACTCGGGCCATGGGATCAGCGGCCCGTATTCAAGACTAATGTGAAGAGTTTTGTATCACTGCGAAAAGTCCAACCATTTATTAATTTACAGGAGCTTCAGAGGATCATTGAGTTTTTCCCATCACCAGGTTTCGAGTTTCAGCTTGATCCCTCATTTGAGCCAGAACGAGAAAGTCAGAATCCATCGATCTCGCAACCAGACCCGGTAAATACCGCGAAATTTGCTGTTCTGCCGAAATATAACCGTGTCAACCTTGTTGTTCCTGTGGACGCGCCACATATGTGACATGCAGCGATGGGATACAAATCGTGCAAATTGACAGTGCTTGGCGAGCGTTACCGGAGGCTTATTGAGCAAGGTCGGATATAAGCTGTACTGTATGTATTAATGCAGACTCCATTGCTTCAGTTCGGAGAATCAGGGAAGGAAACTTTATTTGTTTGAGCCGAGCATAGTGGGGGAGATTGGGTTGCCATAGAGTTGTTGCTGCAAGGCGTTCTTTGCAGCACAGCAAGAGTGAGACTCGCAAGGGCGCGGACCATGACAGGGTCGGTGCCTGCAAGCCAGCCGGTCAGTTCTTCCTTGGGGATCAGTTCTGGATCTGAATTTTCCTTAGAAGCGACAATCTCTGCCAGTAGCCAGTTCATATACGCATCATACATAAGATTCTTATCCGGCAATGTCCCCAGAACGTCGACCGGAGTTGCTTTGTAACGGGATTGGCGCAAAATTGCTGCGCTATGGCTCCCTCCGCGCAGCGTCAGCAGACGTCCCAAAGGGTTGCCAACCACTTTTGAGCGAGCAGTCATCAGACGATCGGGCAGCTTGGCGACGGCGTCTATTTGCGTATTGTCAAACGCAACAAGTAATCTTCGGTTGAGCAGACAGATTTCGAGGACGGACGTATCGGATTCGTGCTTGACCTCTGGCAGAATTTGCGCGATGCTAATCCAGTCAAATTCTTCAACGCGACTCATAAGGCTCCCAAACCGCTCTTTAACAACGGGAGTCTTGAGAATATTCCAAATGCGATCCGGAGCCACTGCGTTCAGATACAAGAGGGCTGAACGGAAGAGCTCCGGCGTCTCGGCTCGTTCAAGCTCTCCGACAGCTGCCGTTAGGAGGGCGGGGTCGGCTAGACCTATGGCACCTGCAAGAGGCCATAGTAAGCTCCGCTTCGCCTCTGGTAGCCGTTGCAGGGCGGCTGCTATGAAGTTTCTCTGCTGTGCCTGCGTCAACCCTTTGGCGGCGGTTAACAATTTATCTATATCGACTCGTGGTTGTGGCAATGTCGCGACCGGCAGATTCTCCACAAGCGTTTCAATATCATCTGCGATTCCCAGATATCTGATTGTCTCGGGGTCCCCGGCGAGCTGACGCTTTAGACAGGCTCGACCGACTTGCCCTCCATGCAGTGCTAGTGCCTGATAAAAAGAGGGGCGATTCGACTCAAGCGCTGGAATCGAGTGGCATACCGCTTCGACGATACTTGGCGAAAGCGGCGAGTGATCGTCAGACAGTAAACCGAGGAGATAAGAGCGCCGATCTGAGAGCTTAATATCAATGCTGTCTACGGCAGCCGGAGTTGACTTTCCGAAGAGGTCGAGGAATATCGAAGCATCAATGCGTGCGAGGAGCACGGCGAAGGCTCGATCGAATTCGGTACGCTGAAAATCCTGGATGTCATTGCGTACTCGACGCTCTAGTAGCTTGCCTACCCAAGAACGGTGCTTCGTCCAATGAAGGTGGGGTACCTGACTGAGCAACTGCAGGTAAGCAGACTGCACATTCCCGTCGCTTGGCTTGAACCGGGGGTCATACAGGCTGTTTGCTTCCGCGACCGAGCGCTTCACGATCTCAAGGCCTGCTATTTCAGGGGCCTTAAGCGCCAAGTGCGGAAGTGCCCGAATTAGTGCACCGCGTTCGGCAAATCCAAAGCTAAAATGCCCATTTACATGCTTTAGGATACGGTTACGCAGTTCTTTACGTGCTGCATGTGATCCTGAACGAGCCAACATCGTAATTAACTCAGGAGAAATTTCACTGTACGCAGAGTCGGTAAGGAGCTGAACGAGACGTTTCTCAACACTGGTCCATTCCTCTTTTGTTAAACTTTCAGGATCTGCCCAAGTAAGCAGTAAGCCAAGTGCTGGTACCGGAAGCGGGCCGCCATCACCGAGCCACATGACCAGCATTTTACTGGCTAACTCCGAGCAAGCTGGAATCTTGTGATCGCATGTCATACTGAGGTCGAAGCGTTGTGCGTCCGGGCCTAAACTCCCCGTGCGTAGCGCCTCTAGTGTATAGAAATTGATAGAAGAATCCCCGCGTTGCGCCACGTGTTCCAGTATACTGGCAGCGATATAAGATGGCATTTCGGGTTCGAGGCCCTCCCGCAGCCAAACGCCGACCTCCGAGGCTGGGGCATTCATGATGAGTCCGCGGACTTCCGGTGGATCATTGCTACGACTCTGGCGTAAGGCGTCTGTCGCTAAGCGTTTTGCGATGTTCCAATTCTCGGTTAGAGCAACAAGGGCAAGCCTCCGAACTGGATCAGTCTCGCGACTGAGAGTCGGGTCCTCAGTCACGCGCTGGCGAGCGTAAGCGACTAGAGCACTGGTTTCGAAGGGGCGAAGATGCTCGCGTTTCCAAGAAAAGGGATCGAAGCCTTGGCTAGATAGCGAATCAATCAGCTTGTATGTTGCTACAAGCGAGAGAGCGTCTTCTATCTCATGAGTCTGAGCTAACCTAGTCAGGATCAGATAGTTGCTACGGGTTCGCCATATCTCGATGGCGGGTTCAAAGGCGCGATTTTGTAGATTATGCTCGATTTGATAAAGAGTCAGGGCATCGAATGCTAAATAGCCAAAAAGCGCCAAGGTAACTAACGAGCTGAAAGCGATCTTGATATCTCTGAGTTGTCTACGCAATCGATTTTTCCATTGCCACCAGCCCGCTACGATATGAAGGAGATGCTCTCGCAAGCGGATCAGGAACAATTCCTGAGAAGGTGTCTCTGAGAAAAGAAACCCGCGCGCCCGGAGGTTCTCTTGAATTGCTACTACCTCTGACGGCGATTTCGTCGAATCACCTAGGAAGTAGAACAAGACCTCCGCTGGCAAACCAGTTCGGCGCCGGCGCGCCAATGCTGTCTCGAATTCGTTTAGGGTGCCGCTCGGCTGTCCGTGTGTTGGAGTACCAACTCGTTCACGCATAAAGCCAATGTAGATTTCGAAGCAATCCAACCCAACGCGCTTTAACAGATCATCAATACGGCCTTGATAATCTTGCGCAAGGGTCTCACCAGGTGGGAGAGACTCCCAGCGAATCGCTTTGAGCTCGATGTTTGATTGGGTCGCTGCATCCGAGGAGTTGATTTCTGTAAGCACAGACTCAACTAGGTCTCGTTCTTCCGCACAATCACCTGGGGAAGAAACGAACACATGTAGGACTTTAGGAGGTGGAGACGTCATAGCTCGATATTAGCAGAGACAACACAATCCAGAAAGGAAACTTATCGACGACGTAATTGATAAAGTCGATGGCGTTCTCCTGGGTATGGCGCGAATAGGTCTTTAGCGCTCGGATACGGGTGGAGTCATTGATCGCAGTGTATTGGAAGCGTTTGATCCTATGTCTTTGTTCATCCTTAAAAAACAGGCATGTGACCTTGACTTGAATGGGGTGGCCCGGCACCTTTTTCTCATACCGCTTGAATTCGGGCATGGAGCGGTTCCGGCAATTCTCAGGAAGCGGTTCAGGCCATGCCGCTGCAATACAAAATAGCAGTCGGATCGAGAGATCTTGATGTCATGGAAGCGTTCCAGATACCAGGAAATCTTGAACAGACCGAAATAATAGGTGGTACGCAGGTAAAGAATTTTCTCTTCAATAGATTTTGGTGTCCGCAGCTTCGGATTCTCGGAGCACGGCTTACTGTTGATTAAGCGGCTTTCCCCTAGCGTCGTATAGGCTTTTTTCATTGATAATATGTCTCGGGAAATCCCAAAGTAGCGGCAGATCTTGGAGACATTGCCGGTTTTTGTGACATGGTTAAGTACCCGTAATTTCCAGGTAAAGTCTTGTTGGGCTTTTTTATTCATCAATCTGGATCTCCGGCCATTCACGTTAACGAATGGTTAACCAAGGTCCAGATTTTCAAAAATGACTGCTATAGTGCTTTCTCCTGTTGTTACTTTGTATGATTAATCGTTCAGTTTTGGCCGGTCAGAGACGATCAACAAACCTTGCTGATGATAATTGCACCGACTGCTTTCGAGCAGTTTTAGGCTTGCTAAGGTCCATGGGGATTGCGAATTCATCACACAGTTTGAAGGTTTAAACGAAGGGGTCAAGGTAGAGATGATAACGAGTATGCTTCCTTTCCCCCGTCCGTGACAACGCGCCCTTGCCGACCAAGTCCTGCAAATCCCGTGTCGCGGTGGCTCGGGTTGCTCCCGTGATGTTAATGTATTTTTCGGCACTTAGCCCGCCCGTGAAGCCTTCCGGTCCTTCTCGGAATATCCTGGCCAGCGCTTTTCCCTGACGCGCATTCAATTGGCTCCGTAACCGATCATACCATTTGTTTTTTTGATCAAAAACTCGATCCAGCTTTGGGTATAGGCTTGGGCGGTAAGCACCCGATCCGCGAAATAGATCAGCCAACCGGTAATTTCGTGGTGTCGATTGGCACGCTCAAGCGCTTCGTAGTAGGCCTTTTTGTGGCGTTCGAGGGTGGTGGCAAGTGCAATCAAGGTCGGTTGACCCAAACGTTGAGCCAGCGATTTTTCGGCAAGCGCCCGTCCGATCCGGCCATTGCCATCTTCAAAGGGGTGGAGGCTGACAAAATAGAGATGGGCCATGCCGGCGCGCAATAAAGCCGGCAGCGGGTTTTTTCCTTCCGGTGCTGTATCGTTAAACCAGGCAATATACCGCTTCATCTCGGCCCTCATTTCGGATGATGGCGGGGCTTCAAAATGCACTTTTGGCGCATAGACGGCGCCGAACACGATTTGCATCGGCTCCGGGTGAGTCCGGTAGCGACCGATGTCATGCAGGTCGCGGCGACCATTGGCCAGCATTTGGTGCCATTCGAATAGCACGGTATGGGAAAGAGGCACGGCAAACCCCCGATACAAAGAAACCATCAATTCCGCGATGCCTTGTTCGGCCGGGGAGATTTTACGATTGTCGGACATCAATCCGAATTGACGGCGAATGGAGGACTGCAGGCTATCGCGGTTAAGATATTCTCCTTCGATCTCGGAGGTTTTCAGGGCTTCATTGCTGATCAACTCGACGGTTAATTGCCGCTTGTCATCTTCGCCAAGATGTTTGAAAGCGCCAAACAATAGGCCGGTGCCCAGCAGCAAACGCTTTTCGCTTTTCGCTTTCCTCAATCCGAGATTTATCGTAGCTAAAATCAGGCCAATCGGATTGTTGCCAATTCCACATCATGAGTTATACACCCTCTTCTTATAACTCATAATAAGTAAAATAATGAGTTATAGAAAGTATTTTTAACTCACTCGTCTCGTTGAAGGTAGTTTCGGTGAAATTCAAGATTTCCGGATCTAAAGCTAAAGCACTTGAATCGAATGTCTTCCCGATATAGGTGTTTTCTGGTTCACTGCGTTGTAATGCTATGGAAGAAACACTTAAACCCGCTTCTGAGTATTGGCCAGGAACACATTCAAGGCAGTCGCCACGATAAAGATACCGACCGGGACCGCTTGCGGTGGCACCGAAAACGGCAGCGTTAAGCTCATGAACAGCAGATAGACGGCGCCCAGCATCAGATAAAGACTGTAGCGATGCGCCATGGGACTGGGATAATCGAAATTGGTCTGGCTGATTTTTCGGCGAATCAGCCCGTCGATCGCAAAAGGCATGAGGGTGACTGCCAAGAGCGGCCACCACACCCACGCCATGATCAACCGTTTGATCATCTGGTACACCGTCTCCCAAAGCACATCCAGCCGGCTTTGGATAAAAGGAAAGAAATCCCGGCGGCCGACATCTTCAAAGCCTTTCGATAGTTGTCGTTCGCGCTCGGTCGGAATGAAGTAGTGGTAGACGCTTTCCCGGATGCCGGTACTTACGAAGAGCCGATCAAACCCTTGTTGGCTGATCCGGCGGATTTCCGCCTCTTTCTCGACGCCGATATAGGCGATCAGCATTTGATCCTCGGCCGTTTGAATCTCCCTCGTCCAACGATCCGACACCAGGCAGGCCACCAGAATGATTTCCAAGAGCCAGATCATCAAGCTGAGCAGTAAATTGCGTTGCATCTTCAATCCTTGCCGGTATCGAGGGCTGAACGCAGCACGGGAAGTCGGCCTTTTACGATCCGTCCACCGGATAATTTGGCGATGTAATGCAGGTCGGGCAACTGCCCCAACAATTGCGGCGCAAACAAGTCGCCCTCCTCTTCCATCAAGCGTTCGCCGACATTGCCGGAAAATACTGTGGGATTGGTCGCGCTGGTAGCGACACCCTGGGTGCGCATGATGTATTTCAGCCGGGTTTTGGGCAGATTGTCGGTAATGTACTGCTGGGTTTCACTATCCATGATGCGCAGGGCGATCAGGTTATTGACGTTGCCGAGGACCTGCCGGGCTTTATCCTGAGATCCTGTGCGCGCGGCAAAGTCGGCAAAAGTCTGGGTGGCAATGAACAGCCGTATCTTGGCTCCGCGGCCTTTGTTCAAGACTTGAATGAAGGGATCGTTGATGACTTCGGCGGCTTCATCGACAAACACATTCACCGGTCTGTCTGAGACGCCGTAGTTGTAGCGGTCGCCCGCCACGGCGGCAAGATCGGCCAGCAGGATCGAACCGATGGCGCTGCCGACCAAACCATCCGACAGCGAATCCAGACCGATATACGCCACTTGGGCCTTTTCGATGATATGGCCGGTATTGGTAATGGGGCGAAGATCATCCACATCAAGGGGATTGGGCGACAGTAAAGGTCCCAAGGGGCCGGATGTCAGCATATTCATGATCGGAATCAAGGAGGCCACCATCTTGCTGAAATGCGTGCGGTCGTGTTCGAATAACGACAACAAGCCTTCCAGATCCAGATTGGCCGCTTGCTGTTGTACAACCTCCCGATAAAAGCGCACCAGACCGGCGGCTTTGGAGTCAATATCCTTGGCCGCTTTCAAATAAGGTCTGGCCTCCCGCCGCCAATCGCCTAAACAGTTGTCGTAATAGCGTTCCAGAGCCTGAATCACCAAGGTGGAGGGACCGCCTTCAAGATAACGGCGCAGCTTGGCTAAGGTCGGCCTTTCCTCGATCACCATGAGCCCTTGAATCACGTTATCCAGTGACTTCTGGCCAAACGCCTTGAAAGGGTCATTAGTCGTCTCGCCCGGGGAAATGGCGGTAATACGACTGGCAATTTCCGAAGGGCGGTTGAAGTTGTGCAAGGGATCCAGACGCACACTGTCCTCCGGGAAAGCCGGATGAAAATAGACGAAGCGATCGGGACGCCGTGCCAATTGACAGGCCCGCTTAGCCGATACCATCAGATCCTTGTCACCTTTGGGATCGATAATGATCACCGCTTCACCGCGCAGCACCGCCTGCGTCACCAGCAGATCAAACGCCCGCGTCTTGCCGGCGCCGGTGGTGCCGACGATCAGGGTATGGCCGGCCGTATGTTGAAGCGGTTGACGGACATCCGTTTCCGATATTTCAAGCCCATGGATCCAGGCCGAGCCCATGCGTTGATGATCGGTCGGAATGAGGGTGGAAACATCGCGTTTGAGAATTTCGTAAGCCAGCTGGGCATGGCTTTGTACCCAATCAAAACCCCAGCCAAACCATAACTCTTCCGGATGGCGTTTCACAAACCGCTTGAGCTTGTCGGCGTCCAGATACTGAAACCGGAATTGTCGAAGGCGTCTTTTGCGGACCCAGAGACTCATCGCGGGCGGCAATCGCCACAACATCATGAGGCCGCACACCCTCATCAGCCAGTCGAAAGGCTCACGCGGCAAACCCGACCAACGGTTGACCCCAAAGGCCATGATGGCACCGCCGAGCCAGCCGGCAATCGCAATGACTTCGAAGAGAGGCCTCCAAGGAAACTGATAATCGTAATCGGACTTCATGGTCCGACTCTGACTTTGAAGCACCCGTCCTCGATCCAACAATCCGGGTGGCTGGCCATCTCACGTAACAGGGTGCTGCGCTTGAGTCCGGGATGCTGTTGCAGACACTGCGCGACGTCGAACTCTTCAACAATGCACCAATCTTTGTCAGCAGGACTCGCATTTGAAATAAATCTGGTTTTTCTCAATTGGTCGATCAAAGCCATGACCGCTTCACTGCCAGATGGCGTACTGTGAGTCCCCTTCGTCACCGAAAACTTGATCGAAACGGTATCGACAGCGGACTTTTGTTTCGATGGCTTTTGGGTAATGGATGGCTCAGATGCTGATTGCGGTTTGGGCTGGGAAAATGCCTCGGGTTTGGTTGGCGCCGGTTTTACGGGGAGCACTTTGGTCGCCCGAGTTTCTGCAGGCACCGGATTTTCTGCAATCGAAGCTTTGTTGGGGTCAAGCCGCTTCCCGGACTTTTCAGACTTGATCGGCAAAGGTTTTGCCTTTTTGTCCTTAACCGGTGTTCGTTCAGCAATTTTCGGGGCTTGTTCCATTGCAATCTCTGGCGAACCGGGTACCTGAATGAGCTGTTTCAGAGAGTCACTGGGCCCCTGGGTCAACATTATCCCCCGAACCTGATTGATCACTTGTACCTTACGCATGGGGGAAAGAACGTCCGTCACCAGCCAGCCTTTCTCTTCCAGGGTCTTGATAAAAAGGTTTTGCTCGACATGGAGTTTTTGCGCCGTGTCCGGAAACGGCAATAACCACTTGCCCTGAGCCTCCAATAGATCGACGCCTATCTGTAAGAGTCCCGAGTTAATTTGATCAGCCAGCTGAATGAGCCATTCTCCAGCCATACCCTGAGCATGTAGCCCATTTCTGGCTGCATCAACACTGTCGACTTTGGACGGAGGGGCGACTGTTTGTACGTTGAATGCCTCAGGACTGAGTGGAGTGATTGAACGTTTTAATTTTTTCGACGCGCCGGCTTTTTCGATAGATTGTACGGCATGTTGAGAAATGGCTGTATCCGTGTTTATCGATTCAACTCTGGCAGTCGGGTTTAACGGCGTGTCACTCATTTCATCCTTATTCAACTGATCTTGGTATTCAGGAAGGATCCGTTGATCAGGCGCCGTCTCAGTTTCCGGGTTGCTGGCAAGCGTGTCATTCCGCTCTTGATTGATTCCCATGGCCGACGTGGACAGCGTGCCATCGGTCACCAGAGATCTGGTCATCGGTGCATTCGGTTGAGCCTCTATCCCTCCTGGTTTTTCTTGTTCCGACTCGACTTTAACGGCTGCCTGGAGGTCTTCCTCGACTTCGGTTCCTTCGATGGCAACCGGAGGCTCATTGCTATAAATCAATTCCGTTGAAGCCAGACGCAGCATGTACAAGACCACGTCCAATCCCGGAGGCTGCATGCGCCAGTAACGATAATGCCGGCCATCAGGCAAGGTTTTCGGAATTGCCAGTCCCCTCTCAATCAAAATATCGGCCAAGGTGTCTTCATCGCGCGGAATGCCGGGGACTTTGTCTTTGGCGAGCAGTTCAACGATATCTTGAGCGCCGGTCCGCCAGACGATATGAATGCCTTCCTTGAACCGCCAGAGGCGCGCTCCTTTTTCATTGGCGAGCCAGTGCCCCGACTTGATCAGGCGCCGCATGGCATCGAACAGGTATTTTTCAACCGGCATCCCCATCGCCGAATCGACGGTATGATAATGCGCTTTCAGGTCACGCTCGACGCTCTTCCGATCCGCCGCCATGACCAGTTCATATAATTTCGCACCGCGGTCCAGGCCGTGGATGGCTTCCAGCATCGCCTGCATCATGTCGGGGCCTGGCGCCAACAGGTAAGTTCTCGAAGCCCGGGTGAGTACCCGCTCGATCACCAGAGCAGAGAACTGTTCATGGCGCTTATGGCGGTTTTCCCGCCAGCGCAAGAAATAACGGTCGATGCCATGTTGAGATGCCCAGTCAGTGAGGTTTTCCTCGCAGGGATTCCAGAGTTGCTTACCCTCTCTGTCAACGACTGCGATATCGGAAACCGGTTTACCGACGTCATGCAGCAAGCCCGCAAAACACACCGCCAGGCGCCAACGCAGTTCTTGCTCTTTGCGCTCGCGCGGCGTGGCATGGGTAGCAAACAAACAGCCTTGCGCGGCCTGTGTTGCCCAGTGCGCCACTTCCAAGCCATGCCGGAACAGACCGCCAGCACCCCGATGATGATGCGATTCCGAGGCGGGCAAAAGATGGCTGAAGGCCGCATAACGGGCAATCACGGGTTCGGCGATGTTCTGATAAAGATCATCCGGCAAGGACAGCGCATGTTCGATCGCTTTGATCAATTCGACCTGGCTTGCCAGGATGCGCTCGACCGGAGCCGCCGGCAGCCCTTTCATGAACGGCGGATAGCGTGGAATCTCCTCTTCGGGCGCTGGCGACTGAACGGTTGATAACGCCGGACGCTGGCCAAACAGACGATTCCCCAGGCGGTTGATGAAGTCACTACTAATGATTCGCATATCGTTTCATCGTGGCAAACATCGGGGCCGCGTGCCTGACAAAAGATGCCGAAAAGCCCAATCTTTTACGGTATTGCGACGGTTGATTACTTCTACGGTGGTGATTTTTTCAAATCACTCCGGAGCCACCATGAAATCGAAATCCCTGCCCTGCTTCCTCCTCATCAGCTCACTGTTGAGCACAGGTTGCGCCCATCATGCCCCATCGGCAGAGGTGAACGAGACGGTGATCGCATCGCTGTTACCCTCTGCCTCAGTTGAACTGCCTTGGCGCCTGGATCATGCCTGGCAAGGCGGTCAGCTCGGTGGCGCGGCGTTACGCGCGGCGTCGCTTGAGCATGTGGTCCGGCAGGTCGACAACCCGATTCCGGTTTCGTCATCCGGATCTGACTTATCGTCAATTAAGCCTGGCATCGACAACAAAGCCGTTACGCTTTCAAACCCAAATGACAAGGAAGCCGTCGAGCGCGCCTGGCGGAAGTATTGTCACCACCAACTCGACATGACAGCAGAGGACCATGCACTCATCGACCGCACATCGGTTCCTAAGACCATCCTGAAACAAGGCTGTAACCCTAAGAGCCTATTGAAGTGAGGCGACGATGAAAAACTGTCGCGCGCCCTCAGAACCTTCAGAAATGAACGGTCAAAACTCGGACCCCATCAACCCCAACGATCTTACCGCCCGCTTCGAACAATTGGTCAAGCGCAAAAATGCTCAGCTGCGCGTTGTCGAACCATTGACCGCGATTCCCAGTTGGCCGACAACGATGCGAGGCACCCCCAATGTCTGTTTACGCAGTGCCTTGTTTGCCGGTATCCAGGGCAAAGAACGCATTGCCTACAAAAAACGCACCTTGCTGGCATCGGTTGACGGTATCGATGTCCGGTTTCTGGGCATACAACTGATCCAGTCGGATCTGGATGTCTGGATGCAAATCGTGCATCTGTCACGCCAGCAGTTGCCGGGATTCAGCGTCACCTTCAGCGCCCATGCCCTGCTGACCGCACTCGGTAAAGGCACCGGCAAAAGTCAGCACGAGTGGCTGAAAGAATCGATGGCCCGCTTGGGCGGGGCCTTTGTCGAGATCACCTTCCAGGGCCGCGACAGCTTTGGCGAAAAAGGCTTTCTACGGTATTACCGGGACGAGACGACCCAGCGCTACATTGTCGAACTGACCGAATCGATGCTGCGACTGTTTGAAGACGGCTATACCCACATTCAATTCGAGCAGCGGCACCAGTTGCGCAAACAGCCGCTGGCACTGTGGCTGCACGGTTTTTTGTCTTCCCATGCAGCGCCTTATCCGCTGAAGATCGACACGCTCCATCGTTTGAGCGGCAGCACCACAACCCACCTTCGGGACTTCAAGCTGAGATTGCGTAAAGCCCTGGAAGCCCTGGTCGTGATTGGAGCAATCGAAAGTTTTTCGATTGTCGAGGATGCGGTCAAGATCAAAAAGAACCCGACCCCGAGCCAACAACGCCATCTCATCAGCAAACAGCAGGGAGGAAAAAGCACGGCATACGGCTGACGCACTTTTGGATTGGTCAATGTTCCTGGGATACGGCATTCGGCCGACGCTGACACGGCATTCGCCTGACAAAGGCACGGCATTCGGCCGACGGGATAACGGCATTCGGCTGACACCCCACGGCATTGGGCCGACGCAAAGCACGGCATTCGACTGACGTCGGGCACGGCATTAGACTGACGCCAAGTACAATTTTGAAAATCGCTGCAGCCCTTGTCTAGCCTATCTCACAGAGATTTTGACCACGCCTAAAATCGTCATGCTAATCTTTTTATAATCTTTTATTAATCTTAAATAATAAGGGAGACGAAGCTGTGGATAACCCTTTACGGTTTGACCCGAGCGCGAGACAGAAGAATTGATAGAGTGGACAGGCGCATGCGGACCACACCCGGCATGTCGGGCAATGAAAAGACGCTACCGGCGTGGCTATGGGTTAAGCTGTTCCGTTTGACGGCAGCGATAATGCACCTATACGATGTACTTCATTTTGCACATCTTGAGATGACGATGAAACAAGCGACGTTAACCGAAGTGCGCAACCACGCCCAGCTGTATTTTGATCTTGTCGAGTCGGGCGAAACCGTGCGTGTGCTACGCAATGGCAAACCCATCGCCGACATCGTTCCGGTCGTGCCCGATTTACCTTCCTGGAAGCGACGCAAGGCGCAGCCTCTGGTCTTGGATGGCGTTTCCGTCAGTCGTATGATTCTGGAAGAACGCGAAGCGGGGATCTGAGCTAGCCGTGCAGGGCTACAGGTTGCGTTGGTGTAGGCATCCGGAAGGGGAAGTAACGTTTAGGTTTAGGAGAGCCAAGGTATTTTCAATCAAGGATTTTATCCGTAGGCCTATTGAAGCCTGAGCGTGTAGCCTTGCGATAGCCCTGTACGGCATCCCGAACTTTCCCCAGCAAATCGATCTGCTTGCGAATGTCGGCAAATTCGGTTTCCAGCTCTTCAATCAGCACCGCCTCCCATTCGGGTTCCCCTTGCAAAAGACGCCCCATGGGGTAATGATAACCCGGCCCTTTTTTGAGATAGTGGGCGATGGGTTTGGTCTGGCCCTGCTGGCGAATCATCGCCATCCGAAACCATTCGATGCTGAAAGATAGGCAAGTTTCCCGCCGGCGAATCCGCACCCCAATCCGGGCCTTTTCCGATCCTGAATGCCGGTTTTGCTCCGCTTTCAGGCGCCGCCAATAATCATCGACCAATACCTTGGCCTCTGCGTAAAGCTGATCCACTTTCGTCTCAACCCAGCCGAGCACGTCTTCTTCCGACAGCACGAATGGATCCTCATTGGCTTGTTCGTTACTCACTCAAGATCCCTAATACTTAACTACAGGAATTTAGGCCTGAAATCCCTAGGGGATTTAAGGGGCCAACGATGGCGTTTCCGGCGTTCATCCAGCAACCCAAACGACTTTTCATGTCTATCAGAATTTTGAAGATTCCATCCCTATTGCATTAGGGATTTGGGAATCGACCAAACCTGGTCAACGATCGCGTTATACCTACTGTAGGAATTTGCCTTCAATTTGGTGGACATTCTGAGCATCGCAATCCCTCATTTCATAGGGATTTTGCTTCGTCACCCCAAATAGAGACGCCAGGTCTTAATTGTGATTTTAGGAGAGGTTCCAATCAGCTCTTCGCAATAAATCAATCAGAGTGCGATCTTTTACGGGCAGCCCAGTTCATGTTGCCCGCCTTCCCCACTGCAAAACATGACGCTTTCAGGAATCTTTTGCAGGCTGGGCGCGAGTGGCCTGATAGAAAATTCGGCTATGAACCGAAACTCTGTCTTATTGATCGTGTTGACCCTGCTGCCCCAGGTGTATGCTGCCTGGGGCGCCGATATCGATGAGCCCGGCGTTTCCTATTTCACGGACAAGCAACGCGGCTGGTTTTGGTACGAAGTCCAGCCGGAACCGGTGTTGAAACGCAAACCCGAACCGCCCCAACCGCCTCCGAGTTTGCCCGCGATCACCGCTGAGTCACCGTCAAAGCCGACCTCCCCTACAGAACCAGAATCCTTCACCTCGGCCTGGCTGCGCAAAAACATGGAGACTTATCTCAACAAGGCGATTGATGAGCCGACCCATGAAAACGTCGCGGCGTTTTACTACCTGCAACGGGTGATGATGGACAAGGCCGAACGGTTTACCAACACGGCTCGCTATGTGGTAATGTCAGATCCCCAGCTGGATGAAACCGTCCGGCGTCCGGTCGCGACCTATGCCGCCAATGAAGCCAATCATCAGGCCAGTGTCATGGCGGATCGCGCCTTGAAAGACATTGCCGGCCAAGCCGGGATTTTATTTTTCTTTCGCTCCGATTGCCCCTATTGCCATATGCAGGCGCCAGTTCTGAACATGCTGGAGAAGGCTTACGGCTTTAAGATCTATCCGGTCTCACTGGATGGCCGGCCGATGCCGAATGGCCTGTTTGGGAGCTTCAAGCTCGATCAGGGGCAGGCCGCCATGCTGGGCGTTGAGCAAACACCCGCCCTTTTTCTGATGAAACCGCCCCACCAAATCGTGCCGCTCTCGCAGGGTGCGTTGTCACTGGAGGAACTGACCAGCCGCATCCTGCTGGCAGCCAAGGAATCGGATTGGCTGGATGCGACACAGTTCGAAACCATCCAGGGTATCCGCTCCACACCTCGGCTATTACCCACTTCGGGAAGCATCAGCTCGGCCACGCTGCAAGACCCGCTGTCATTGATTCAAGCACTGCAACAGAGTGCTCAAGACGGGAGAACCCCATGATCAGCCCCCTGGATAAACGAGCCCTATTGTTTCTTCTGCTGACACTGAGTTCGATGTCCGCTGATGCCGATCTGCAACAGGAAATGGACAGCATGTTCGGCACCATGACCAATTACACCGCGCCGACGGCGCATCTCGGGCAACGCCGGGGCGTGATTACCGGCGGCAGTCTGGTCGCTCGTAACGGCATTACCAACACCAATCTGGTGTCTTTCGTACCGCCTTCGTTCAGCGCCGGCTGTGGGGGAATCGATCTGTTCGCCGGCAGCTTCAGCTTCATCAATTACAACCAGTTCGTGCAACTGCTGCGGAATATCGCCGCTAATGCCGCCGGCTATGCGTTTCAACTGGCGATCGGGGCCATGTGTCCGTGGTGCGCTTCGGTGATGACCGATCTGCAAAAGAAAATCCAGGAACTGAACCAGATGTTCAGCAATTCCTGTCGATTGGCGCAGGGCATGGTCAACGATACCGTCAAGGCGTTCGATCTCCAGAGTAAAACCAATCTGTCCAATGTCTCATTCACCCAGGGCATCAGCGATGTCTTTTCCAGTTGGACCAATACCAGTACGCTGGGCGATCCGGTACAGCAGGTCAAACAAAACGCGCCCAATGACATGACGCAAAAAATCCAGGGCAACCTGGTCTGGCGCGCGTTGATCAATCAGAATGCCGGCGCCTGGTTCCGCTTCGGCGGCAATAGTCTGTTGGAGGCGGCGATGAGCATCTCCGGCACCGTCATTGTCGATGCTCCCCAAGCCGCTCCCGACGGCAAAGGCGAAAACAATCCGGTGAGTGCGCCGCCGCCCATCCTTCGCATCAAGGACCTAATCTACGGCAGCGATGCCGGCAACAGTTATCAAACCGTCAAACTATACAGTTGCTCGGATGGCCATGGTGCCGACCAGTGCCTGAAACCGGTGGTGCAGAACGTCAATCTTGTCGGCCTCAAACAACGGGTCATGGAGATCCTGCTGGGCTCGGCCAGCAACGGCAATGGCCTGATCATTAAATTCTCGACCAACCAGGGCCAAATCACCGCCACCGAACAGGCTTTCATGCAAACCGTACCGGATGCCATCGGCGGCATGATCCACAATCTGGCCCGTGAAGACGCCGGGATTGCCAAGCTCTGGGCCGAAGAAGCCGCGCCGGTGATCGCCTTGGAACTGGCGCAGTTGATCGTCAACGATTTACTGAATGCGGTGCAGACGGCCGCCCAGATCAACGATCATGCCTATGCCAAATTGCTGATGGATGCCCTGAAGGACGCCCGCGCACAGATCCAGGACGAATATGCCACGATCGCCGGGCGTTATGGCAATCCGCAAACTTTGATGGCGTTTTATCAACAACTGATGAATACCGTCAAACCGCGGCAATATGGCAGTGTGGCCCAGCTTCCGGCTTCCGCGCCGGCTTGGCCGAATCCTTAGCCATTATTGTTCGTCAGCCCTTTCAAGTCAGGTCTCTATGTTCGAAATCTTCTCTGTCGGCGATTCAGCCTACCTGCAAGCCGTGTTGAATGCGGTCGCGATGATTTCCGGAACCGGCGATTACCGCACCGCCGCTGGTGTGGGCGGATTGATCGGCGTGATCATCATCATGCTGCGGGCTTTGCTGCAATGGGATGGCCGGGGGATTCGCTATCAGGATCTGTTTTTTGCGTATGTCTTGTGGCTGATGTTGTATGCACCATCCGTCAAGGTCGCGATTGAAGATGCCTATACCGGCAGTGTGGTCGTGGTCGACCACGTACCGTTGGGACCGGCCGTCGTCGGCAGCGTGATGTCGAATATGGGTTATCGGTCGACCCGCCTGTTCGAACAGGCCTTTGCCCTGCCCTCGATGACCGGTCATGGTTTTGCCGATAGTTTGCAAACCTTGACCGCGGTTCGGAGGAACCTACTCTCCCGGGTCGGTTTGGGTGCCGCCAATGCTCCCAATGCCGGCAGCGACATGGAAACGTCCTTTGCCAATTACGTCCGGGAATGCACCCTGACCGGCGTGGATTTGAATCTGAAATCGGTCGACGCCATTTTACGCGATGCCGATCCCCTCAATGCGCTTCGGTTCGACTCCGACATTTACATGACCGAAATCTATGTCGGTGGCCAGCCGCAAACCAAAACCTGCACCGATGCCTGGGCGGATTTGGGCGTGGTCGCGAATGGCGCTTTCGCTACCTCCCTGGAAAATCTGTTGCAGCAGCCCCTGGGTGTCCCCTCGGCGAGCGAAACCGTGCCGAAAATTCAGGAGGCCTTTGATGCCCTGGCCGGCCCCGGCGTCATCAATGCGGCCGATTATATGCTGATGTCGGCGATTATGCCGATGTTCGAAATAGGCGTCATCGGCCGGCATGAGGATGCGATGCACTGGACCAAAGCCTCGATGATCGAACAAGCCATCCAGCAGCGCAATACTCAATGGGCGGCGGAACAGACCTTGTTTTCCCGGATTGTCCGACCGATGATGGCGTTTATCGAAGGCCTGAGCTATGCGATTGCGCCGATCATGGCGTTCGTGGTGCTGTTCGGCAGCGTGGGATTACGGATGAATATCGGTTACTTTTCCATGCTGCTCTGGATCCAGTTATGGATGCCGATTCTCGCGGTGGTCAACTTGTTCATCAATATGTCGGCGGCCGGCAAAATGGCGGCGTTAACCTCAGCCAATTACAATCTGCCGTCGATGATGGGCATTTACCAGCTCGATATGGAATTGCAGCAATGGCTGTCAATCGGCGGTATGTTGGCGGCCTCGACCCCGGCCATCACCTTGATGCTGATTTACCGCGGCGCCGTGACCGCCACGCATTTTTTAGGAAGGATGGACGGCGGCGATTATGTCAACGAGAAAATCACCACCCCGGATGTGGTCAGTCCCGGGGCATTACTGAACGCTCAACCCTTGCATCAGTACAGCCCTCTGTCGGCGGTTACTCTGAGCGGCAGCGACAAAGTCTTGCCAGCCTTTTCCGCTGGACGTGACCTGAGCTCCGCCGTGGCGTCCGCCTTTCAGGCGTCCGAACAAGCGACGAGCAGCTTCATGCACAACGTGTCGGCGACGGCTTCAAAAACCCACAGTATCACCAGCGATGCGTTTGACAGCCATTCCCTGGGCCAGCAGATCGCCAGCAGTTCGAGCCATACCGATGCCTATAACCGGCAGTACGGGGAGGCTTTCGCCAAAAAGCATAGCGATACCGGCATTTCTGCGGATCACTTCTCGGCATTGGTGGCTGGCAGCGCGAATGCAGGCGCCAAATTGTCCGAAGAGGCCTTGGGTGCCGCCATTTCAGGCCGGTTACAGAACGATTTTAAAGTCGGCCAGGATAAATCCGATTCGATCGCCGCGGATATTGCGCAAACGGTGACGGACAGTCAGGGTTATCAGGCGGGGCTGGCGAAAAGTTTGGCTCTGGACGCACAATCCGGCACCCGTAACGTGGCCTCAATGGGCTTGCAAAACCAATCGTTATCGTCGTTACAACACAGTGCAACCGATGCCGTTTCCGCCTCGGAAACCTATCAACAAACGGTCTCCACCGGGCAACGCTTCGGAGCCCAGGCCAGCTTTGGCGCTGCGGAAACCGGTTTACGACTGGCCAATGACGGCGCCTTGATGGAACGACTGGATCAAACACTGGATCAGTATGGCCTCCGCGGAGATACACAGCGATTAGCCTCGCAATGGAAAGCCGCCGGTTGGCTGTCTGATAGCGATCAGGCCTATGCCGCGGCGGGCATGTCCTTGTTAACCGGCTTTTCCTCTCCCCGCTATCGAACCCTGGATAGTCAGCAGTCGCGGAGCGCGGAGATCGCGGGCTACCAGTTACTGGGTGATGCATTTCATGCGCCCACATCGGATGCTGACTGGAATCCAGGGAAAAACGAAAACCTGAAATCCCAGGCTCCCGTCATGGGCGCAGCCCAAACGCGGGTTGAACATGCAGCCCTTGCCGATCTTCGACACGAAGCTGAAGCCGCTACTCACCGGGCACAGAGCCAAATCAACACCGCTCGTGGTCGGATGGCGACGGGTCAGAAGTCGATTGCGGCCAATCATCAGCAGAACCTCGAGCGTTTGGATCAACAGACGAATGCGGGGGTTGCCGAGATGAGGCAACTCAAAGCCGAACATTTTAGGTCCACGATAGCCGCTGCCGCCAACAATACCCCTTCAGCCGCGGAGTGGTCATACAACATGCTGGGCGGCAGTCTCTATGATACGGCTAAATCAATTGAAGCGGTCGGAGCTGCCAGCAGTGAGGCTATCCACCAATTTACCGGAAGCTTTCAAGAAGCGCTTTCGAAAGGCGAAACCTATTGGGATGCGCTTAAATTTGCCGCATCACAATCGTCTTCCGGGTTTGAACAAGCTTCACAAATTTGGGCCGATCACCGAGTCAATGAAGCGGCCGACAAACTGACGCCGAGCCAACAAGCCTATTATCGCGCCGCCATGTTCGAAGCCTTTGCCGGAATTGCCATCGGCGGTGAAGACAATGGCAACCTGGGGCAGGCAAAACAACGGCTACTTGAGGAAGAAGGCGACACCGATGGCAACAATATCGCGAAGTTGCTACGCAGTGCGGCCGGGCAGAATCGAAACGATCTGATCGATCAGATTGGTAACTTCAACCGGGCACGCGGACGGGTTAACGATTAAAAATCGATCCGCCTGCTACCTGCTTCTAATCAGCACTCGCATACTGCCAACAACAATCCAACGTATCAGGAGGACGATGGAAAAAAGCATCAGCCAGTAATTGATCATAAAGTCCCGTTGGTTGGCAACGATCATTGCTATTAAAATCAATCCAGTCCAATAATAATTGCTCTCGTGAGACAGTCTGGCTGCGAGGTGTTCCACGCCTTGCACAAACAGTTCAGCCAATGTCAACAGGCCAAAGCCGATCGTTCCGAATGCCGCGAAAAGAGTTAGGTTTACGGGTAACATTGCCCAATCACTCACCCACCAGAGCAAGCCAAAGCCTAACGCGAGAAATATAATCCATTTAAAGGACGCAAACGACAATCGGCGCGTTTGAAAACGCTGCATCAACCGCTGTAGCCCGCTAGGAAACTTGCTGAAGGTCGTGCCACAAAAGGGACAAATGGACCGTAGAGGCTGTCCATAATAACTGATTACCCGAGGTACCATGGTCCGGTTACAAGCATCGCAATTGACAGTGCTATGCGGGCCGGCAAAGCTAGCTTTTACCGAGTCAGATGGTAGAGGACGGGGGGATAGTTTGGTATGGCTTGAATGAGATGAGAATGAGGGCATGATGAGTCTCCAATAGAACTCAATGCTGTCTATGGTACTTCATTCAAACTCAGTTGCCAATACCTGTAACAACCTGTAAAACTCTGGATTTGAACTGGCGACATCAAAAATTAGTTTGAATAAAATTTAACATTGACAGGCAAAAGTCGATCCCTTCCTGACATTCGAAGCTTTGCGCTCGATATCGGCAGGCATCCAATGAGCTGACATTCAACGTTGCAAATCAGCCGACCAGAAAGCCTTGGTCCGACGAAGGAGACGCAAGGCTTTTGTTCGACTGATTTTACTTATTAGCATTAATCATGTTTTAGCCTGGACATAATTTGTTAGTCTTAAGCTTCATTAATTCAAAGCCGCACTCTGATATTGGCGCTGCTTTATTTGATTTCGCTAAAAACAGACTTGTATCTCTGAAACGATTTTTTCCTTCATTGTGCAAAAGATACACATTACTTTGCAACTCTGTTTTGTTTGCTACGTTAGCGTTTTTCATAATTGAATTCCTCGTATTTATTGGAAGCTCATAAGCCACTTTTCTATGTCAAATATGGCATTATCGGGTTTGCTATCACCTCCTTCGAGTAGTGTCTCGACGAAATCTGGATGGTATTCCATAAGATAGTACATTAAAGCAAATATTGAAGATCTTGTAGAGGAGTTGGGCCTCATTCGCAGTCTATAGTTTCTAAAACTATTATTTATATCAAATGAGTCTAATAACTTTTTTGGTATTCTATATAATGGCGCGCAATAATAAAAGTCGCCTTGTTTTTTAACCGGAAATCGATGAATTTGCTCGACACCAAACATAAAATTATATACAACCTCGCCAAGGACATCTTCCATATTGTACCCAAATATTATATTGTTTATATTTCGTTGCTTTGCAATGTAGTGATTTATTTCCTGTACCCAATAAGAAAGCAAAACTTCAGGCTCGCTTCTTGAACTTAGCTTATGAAACTCGGAAGCTATTTGGCCAAGAGACTTTGAGTATCCCAATATCTCACTAGCCATTTGTTCAGTAACTACCTCATATGAGAAGCCCCATTTCTTTGCTAATTTAACGGCTTCTGATTTGTGTTCATTTTCGTCTTCAAACCCCGTGCACGTGATTACGGCAACAATTTCAATGTCAGTACCCTCTACTGATTTAGATAATGCTTCCGTAAGCGCTCTTCCATCTCCACCAGGGCTCAATGCGAAGATGAATTTCTGACTATTCGTTACTTTTACTGCTTGATCTATGACCTTCTTGACGTTTTTCACTAGATGGGACAACAGTTCATCCTCAGTGAATTGTGTTAGTGTTCGTTCTCCAGATGCACCAAAATAGGACTCTGCGATAGAATCTTGCATCCGCCTAATTGATACATCATTTAAATATATACCATAATCTACATTTCTCATAGCCCATGCGTATATATTATTAAAACGTTTCGTTTGTTCTGCTAGTGAAACAAAGTGACTATTTTCATCAGTAAAAAAAACGCTTGAGGTAGGAATTCCATGCCGTTTCATTACATCAGATATAGTTTCCTCATCTGACACAGAATCGAGAACATATGTGCCCTTTGCTGTCATTAGGTTTAGTTTCACTTTAATTTCCTCACTTAGGAAGTTTGTGCATCAATTATGATATTAATCCAGCTATCAACTTCGTCGAATAGAGCGGAATGAGGGTAGTTTTCTAGTTTGACACTAGTAACGTGTTTGCATTGGCTGGTTAAATAATGCGCACCTAAATGAATTGGTGCCACACGATCGCTATTAGACGATATTACTATAACATTACTAGATATTTCCCGTAGCAGCCCAACAACACCTTTGCCACCGAAAAACATATCGTTACGAAAATAGTGAAGTTGTACCATGCAATAAATGATATCTTTTTGAGTTACGTTTTCTTTAATCAGATTTGTATCGTTGTTTGCAAGGTTTAATTCCCACTCTATCCAATGTTTTGTTGCCTGTTCTTGTTCATTGAAGCTTTTACATTTAATGAAATTTAAATATATAGAATTAAAGAATTCTAGACGATCATTACATACTGTGTTTCCGAAACACTTTTCCCACAATCCTGGGTAGGATAGTTTCTGCTCCAAATATAGGTACTCTATCTCTGTCGAAGTTGATAAAAAAGGAGCACGCAGAACCATATTCTTAACTAATTGCGGGTAACAAGATGCAAACTTGACAGCCAAGGAACAACCCCACGAAGTTGCAAATAGATTCACGGAATGAATACCCTCATGCTCCAACAATGTAGCCATATCAGATATAAGACTATTCGTAGTATTATCACATAGAGGATCTAAATATTGACTTTCAGGACAACCTCGTTGCGATATGAAAATCACATATATTCCGCGTTTTATAAAACTCTCTTTTATAATAGAGTTTGGCGCACTACCAGGTCCACCATGAATAAAAAGATAAGGGATCGTACGGTTTTTATTGAAATGCTGTACAAACAATCTGTGGCCGCTACCTACATCTAGATAATACATGGCTTGTCGATAATTATCGCTCGCGAACTATTATAATGATCGTAATTTCTTGAAATGAGCATAGAAATAAATTCTAGTTTTTTCGTCAAGTTTTTTACACTAAAGCAACCATTGACTTCTGTATGTTGCGCGAGCTGCACGGACATAAGATAAGTTGGCATGTCAGATATACCCCTAACGTTAGGCAGTTCCGTCAATTCGGCAATTAAACATAATGACTTTATGTATTCGCTAGATAAATATTTTATTCTCGCCAACAGATGTTGATGATTGTTTACCATTCGCCTCCAAAGATCTATTGCGTAACGAGAATTTGTAGGGATCTTCCCAAAGTAATAATTAAACAATAGCTTTAATCGCGATCCGGTATATATAGGATGCCCATGCTTTTTCAGCCAATACTCAACTAGACGATCATGGTTATTATATATTCCTGAAATCACGAAGGAAGGAACCTTTGAATCGGACAGATGAGAAAGTATATAAATATATTGGAGAAATGAGTTGGCTGCGCTCAAGGTAGATTGGCGCCTTACTATGTGACTTTTTTGCTCAAGAAATCTATATGTAATCCATTCGTTGCGTCTAACATTCAAGCAATAGTCTAAAAAGCTATCAACATCGGAAGATAGCCTAAGATCTTTTTTCATTTCTCGATTATTAATACTTTGAATTATATCATCCGTTGTGCTACTGGATTTTTGCTCTGGAAAAAAAAAGTTCATATATGTTGTGATATCCTTGTCAGTATAAAACTCTCTAATTTCGTCAAACCCAACTAAACGCCTACGCGAACTAAAAAACTCATCAGCATCATTACTATATATGGTTAGATATTTAATATCGCTTGTACACCAATCATAAGTTGCAGAAAAATATAGCCATTCTGTTAAAAAGTTACTATTTTTTGCTTGAATCTCAATTGGGAGTGAAAATGGTAACGAGAATTTAATGGGTATTGTTAAATCTACAATAATTAATGAGATAACAGCATTTTCGTCTTCAGTCGTACTTGTGAACGATTTGTCATCTATCAGGAAGTGCGGAAATACATAGGAATTTATATAGCGATCATATTCATTAAATTCTGTGTAAGCTTTTCTATCACCCTTAATAAGCAGACTTAATTGGGATAAGTATTTTTGCCTTTTTTCATAAGAAAACCATCTGTTTGGTAACAATTGCTTTATCGCATTAACAATTGGCTTAGCCGATTGGTAGTATTGATCTATCTCAATCAGAAATAGTTTTTCTCTATCCATCGCTGATGAGGTAATTAGTTCAAGAGCTGTTGCTGCAGTGTTTCCGGAATCATTAGGATCAATGTTTCTAGATAAAAAAACGATTATAAAATTACATAACATAAATTGATCTGCCACCCAATCACGCCAATCTCCACAACTAATGTCTTTTCCTAAATAATCTACTACGGATAATCCTATATCTTTTAATTTATGTATTTCAGCATTTACATATCCCCGATCCTTTCCAGAGTAGCAAACAAGGACTGACAAAGAGTTGTCACTAGAATATCTAGTCTGGATTATCGAGCTGGGCATAAGAAAGAAATGCATTGCCTAACATCGGCCGACCAAAAAGCGCGTAGCGGTTTTTGGGGCGGTTGCATATGATTATGTATGCCCAGCATAGGCATGAACTTACGCACCATTCAAATATTTCCAACAAACGGCAGTCGCAATGCAGTATACAGCTGTTCAATGCTGGAAATCACTGGTAGGGCGACAATGGTTAGATGCGGTTTTTTTCAACAAGCCTCCGATAATGCTCACCCAGAGCAGTAAGTCTGCAAGATTTGCCTTCCATTGCAGCGTTCCACATGTGAGGTGCATTTACCGGCACTAGTAAATTTAACCGGTTGTACTTTTGCAGAATTGCAAATGTTCTCGTGTTTTCAGGGTTCGGAGCAGGCATGCCTGAATCTCGTCCCTTCATTTCCGGCTCATAGCTCGGGTCTAGGGGATACTCAAACCCTGGAGAAGGGAAAAACTCAGTGATTCTTTGCAGATCCGAAGTGGGAATCGGAGGAGACACCTTTCTTAAGGAAATAAACTGCTTTACATTCGTTTTAAAGACCGGCCTTTGCTCCCAAGCTCCGAGTGATTGGTCTATGTGAGCGTAAACACTGCCGGGCGTTATGTCGCCGATAAGATTCGCTGCGCTTCCATTGAGCGCATCGACGAAGAGGGTTGTAAATACGCCTCTTCCGTTCTCTTCCGTTGCATACTGGTCTTTCGTTGAGGCGGTAAGAACGGTTAGCCCCTCTGCCAAAGAGGCGAGCTGTCCAGCGGAAGGTGCGCTCCCGGCAATTCCTGAGTGGCAGCTATCCAGCACGATAACTTTGTTCTTGGCTGGTGAATCATTCGCCAATGTCAAAATTTCAGACAGAGAAACACCTTCGTCACCGCGCCTTGAATCAGAGGCAAGAAGATAACCGCCAATCGCCTCAATATGGCCATGGCCTGCGAAATAGAATAAAGCAATTTCAGCCTCAGTCTTGAACAGTTTCTCAATATGATCTTTTAGGTTGCCACGATCTACCTGATCACTCGGTCCCGTACCCGTAAGCAGGACGCAGTCAAAATTCACGCCACCTCCATCGTGGCGAGCGAGAACGGCTTTGACCGCATGCGCGTCATCAACGCAACCAAACAGTGGACTTCCATGCTGGTAGTAGTTAATACCGACAATTAGTGCGATTCGCATATTATTTCCCTTCTATCAGTTAAAGGTTATTGATGAACTTCTCGATTGCCGGCCATGTCCACATTACCGTATTGATGCCGAAAAGATTTGTTCTATCGTCTTTGTGTGCCCAAATTCCTATAACCTTTTTCTTTTCTTCTCGTGCACACTCAATCTCCCACTTCTGACCGCTCGAATTCAGAGAGTTTTTGCTCACAAGTGCGATAACGCCGTCTGATCGCCGTATACGAGTGCGGTCAGACAATCAGCACTGGCTCTGCCAAATAACAACTAGCACCATTGGTTATTTACATTCTAAGAGGAATTCATGAATGTATTTATAATACGAGTTGCACAAGGAGTCATCATTTGACTTAAATTATTATCACATTCCTTTTTAATATAGTTAATCCTTACAATATCTCTAATATCAGTTGGTAAATCTGGTTCATTGTCTTGTTGACATACAATTACACAGTTTTTTCTACCTAAACCACCAAAAAATAGACCTAATTCAAAAATAACATTATCACGAGCTTTAAAGCATTCAACGCCTCTGCTTATTACCAAATCATCTTTAGTAATTAGAAACACAGCAAAATTTGATTTTGAGAGATTGCCCTCTAGAGTACCAATGATTGTTTCCGTATAACCATTATTTTCTGGCCAAAAAAGAATGTCAAAAGTTCCCTTGAGCGAAGTTTTAAGTGCGTATGCAATTTGTTGATTTTCACTTGAGCTGGCTAGAAATAATGTTGGTTTTTTACCATTATGTATCCTCTTTTTTGAAGGAAGATACAGGTCAACAAGTCGATTTACAAGGGCTTTAATCCCAATAAGTTGAGGAGTATATATATATCCATCGACATTGTGTCTTAATAGAGAAATTTCACAAGTACTAACAAACGGCCCATCATGCTCAGGTCTTTCTCCAATTCCAATCGTTATGTCATGATTTATTTTTTTTTTAGTAACGAATGCCCTTTTTTGAAGGCCATCAACACCTGAACAAGAAAGAAGCTTATTATCAGAATTAAATATGTATTTTGAGCAAAATACATTAGTTCCAACATTAATATCGTATTTCGCAGCCAGCATATTAATGTAGTAGTCAGGCCCACTGGAAACAAGATAAATAGTGGCAGGCAAACTTAATAACTCTTGTGTCCATGGCTGGAGGTCTATATTATCAAAATGCTTTTCAGCAAAGCACTTATTAAAACTGGCTTCATTGAAAAGTTTAATGAGTTCACGCCCAAAAATATTAGAATTTTGATGTTTTGTCCATTCATCTTCCAGTTTTGCATGTTTTTCATGAATATTCAGTAACTTAGCATAGTTTTCTTGGATTTTACCAACCGTAAGTGTGTCATCAACATTAAGAAAAAGACCAACATTCATTATTTTTTCCTTAAACAAGAATTATTTTTCGAAGTTAATCAATCACCATCTAAATTCTTCGTCATTCTCCAACATGATATACAAGAAAACAACGCTTAGCCATACCATCGCTGTGAGGCGGGAAGCAGCGATAAGGCTGGGAGATTTCACGGAGGGGTAGCCGCAGAATTCGGAAAAATCGTACGCCAAGAACAAATCTGTCAGATTGAACCCTAAGAATTTGATCTGGATTCGTCAGGAAACATCTAAACAAACCCTATCCTGACGCTATTTACAGCCATCATCTGACGTCCGGTTGATGTGTACTCCAACTGGACAGAACCAACCCTTGGCTCGCAAGCAATGCTTAGCGTACGATTTTCTCCGAATTCTCTATTCACCCCCTTTTGAGTAGGACGGTAAAGGCCGTAATGAGCCCGGTATGGACGCCAACAAAGAATGAATTTGCGAGCATCCGGCGGGCACTAATTCTGTCGGCCATTTCTACGTAGAGTTTGTACTGCTCGAACAAGTGCTTTTCATACTCGGCCCCGTACGTGTCCTTGGGCTGGCGGTCGAGCGATGCAGGATCAATTGTCATGGCTCATTCATCCCCACTTGCGAATAGCGGCGACGATACTTTCAGTATTTCAGCCCACAAGTTCATTGGCGTTTTGACTGACTACCGTGGATACATTTGTTTGAGCCCAAGGCTTAACTGCAATGATGGGGTTGAACCGCCCCGGGTTTCCTGGAGGCTCTAACTTTATGAGAAGATAGAGCAATGAAAGAGAAAACCACAAAGCACTATTCACCAGAAATTCAAGAGCGGGCGATTCGCATGGTGCGCGAGCATCAGGGCGAATACACTTCAGAATGGGCTGCAATTCAGTCGATCGCCGGCAAGATCGGTTGTACGGCGGAAACGCTTCGCCGCTGGATCAGACAGTCACAAAAAGCCAGCGGTGAAACACAGGAACCGGCCGGCAGTGAATCGGAACGCATCAAGGCATTGGAACGGGAAGTCCGCGAATTGCGGCAGGCCAACGAGATTCTACGCAAGGCCTCGGCTTATTTTGCCCAGGCGGAGCTCGACCGCCGCTTCAAGCCATGAAAGCCTTTATTGATGAGCATCGCAATGTTTACGGGGTCGAGCCAATCTGCAAAGTCTTGCCGATTGCCCCGTCGACTTATTACCTTCATGCTGCACGTCGGGCCAAGCCTGAGCTGCGCTCTGCTCGCACACAGCGCGATGAAGTGTTGAGTCAACAAATTCGTCGCGTCTGGGAAGAAAACTTCCAAACCTATGGCGCGCGTAAAGTATGGCGTCAGTTGCAGCGCGAAGGCTTCTCGTTGGCCCGATGCACGGTCGAGCGCCTCATGCAACAACTGGGGCTCAAAGGCGTTATGCGGGGTAAAACTGTCAAGACCACCATTAGCAACCCCAATCTAGTTTGTCCCTTGGATCGCGTTAACCGCCAATTCAATGCCGAGCGTCCGAATGCGCTATGGGTCGCAGATTTTACCTATGTCAAAACCTGGCAAGGCTTTGTCTATGTCGCTTCCGTGATCGATGTCTTTGCCCGCACTATCGTCGGCTGGAAAGTTTCCGCTTCTGCACAGACCGATTTTGTCCTGGATGCCTTGGAACAGGCTTTGTATGATCGTCGGCCGGCGCGGGATGGCGGCCTGATTCATCATAGTGGCCGCGGCGTGCAATACGTGTCGATCCGCTATAGCGAGCGTTTGGCAGAAGCCGGTGTTGAGGCGTCGGTCGGCAGTGTAGGAGACTCTTATGACAATGCCCTGGCCGAGACTATCAATGGCTTATATAAAGCCGAGGTGATTCACCGGCAATCCTGGAAAAACCGCGAAGCCGTCGAACTGGCCACTTTGACTTGGGTCGATGGGTTTAACCATCAACGACTGCTAGGACCGATTGGTAATATGCCTCCCGCTGAAGCCGAGGCAAGGCATTATCAACAACTTTATGAGTCTGCTATCGCGGCATGACTCACAACAATCAGCCTCCGACAAACCCGGGGCGGTTCACAGCAAAAAACGGACTACCCAATGTTTCCAAGATGATGGAGGATATTCAAAAAAAAGGACCGCCCGGTGTGCATCGTCACTTGAGTGAGTTTAAAGATTATTCATGGCAACCGCTCAATTCTTATGTTCATGGCGGAATTCATGCGGTCAACAGAAGTAATGCTGGCTATCCAGTTAATATTCACTATTCTGCTGTAAGGCAATCAAACAATCTCTTGCACATGTCAGCCATCGCGTTAGCTCATCTTATTAATGACGGCGATCTAGCAATGGAAGTTGTAAATCTGTACAAAAAACACGCCGATTGCCTTCAGTTGACGTAAAAACTAGACCGGCAGCACAGAGGGACTGTTTTACTCTGTGATAGTCAATAGAGCAAGTTCGGCCATTATGTGAAGTGTCCTTTTATGCACAGTACCTTGGAGTTGAATGGGGGAATAGCCGGTATTTATTGAGTTGAGCAAACCCTTCACAATTGAAAAACTGGACATAAATTCTGCAGTCGCCAAGAGTGGATATGCCTTATTTAATTTCTAGAAACACCCGTTTACTCAACAAAACACCTTCTCCGGCTGCCAAGTGCCGGCTAGGCGAAATTTATAACGCCTCACATAGCCGATTTGTCGGTGTAAAAAATTGGAACTGGATAGTTTTCATGAGTTCAAGTTAAATTTGGGTCTGTATTGCGCTTCCGAGTCTTCGTTATCTAATTTGAAATCAGAGAAATTATGCAAAGCTCGTGGCCATGATAGATGCTTCTAACCCAGGCCGCATCTCGCTCGCGGAAACACCGCTAAACATAAAAGGAAACTTCACATAATGGCCGATTCTGTTGAAAAAGTCCCCAGATAGATCAAGATGAGAGGAGTAGAATACTCCTAACGCTACTTAGCCACGAGGTGAGGCTATGATGGGGCAGCAATCAGGAATTCAGGAGCAGTTGTTTTTCTGCTTCAGTCTAGAAAACCATGTGCCGAAAGATCACCTCTTGCGAGGGATTAACCGCTTCCTTGATCTGGGCAATTTACGCCAGCACTTGGCGGAGTTTTATAGTCCCATTGGACGGCCTTCGATTGACCCCGAGCTGATGATTCGAATGTTGATCCTCGGCTATTGCTTCGGGATTCGTTCCGAGCGTCGCTTATGTGAAGAAGTCCATCTGAACCTGGCCTACCGCTGGTTTTGCCGACTGGATTTGGACGATCCCGTCCCCGACCACTCCACTTTCTCGAAGAATCGCCATGGTCGTTTTCGTGAAAGCCAAGCCTTTCGTTGGGTATTCGCAAGCGTCCTACAGCGGTGTATGGCCGAAGGTTTAGTGGCTGGCGAAGGCTTTGCCACCGATGCGAGCATTATTAAAGCCGACGCTCAGCGGCAACACCGGATTGAGAGAGGTTGTGACATTGACTGGGGCGATCCTGAGCAGGCGGCACGCCCTGTGCGCGAGTATCTCGCCGCCTTGGAGGAAATTAACGACCCCAAAGAAGTGGATAGAACCCTCTCGCTGACCGATCCGGCGGCCAGTTGGACCGCAGCGCCGGGTGGCCCCGCCTTTTTTGCTTATTCGACCAATTACTTGATCGACCTGGAAGCCGGTATCATCCTGGATGTGGAAGCCTCAGCGGTCAATAAAGCGGCGGAAGCCGAAGCAACCCGGACTATGATCGATCGGGTCGAAGAGCAGTTTAATCTGAAACCCGAGCGGCTGGTGGGTGACACCAACTATGGTTCAGCCGCGATGCTCGGCTGGCTGGTCGATGAAAAGCACATTGAACCGCATGTCCCTGTGTTCGATAAGTCGGAAAGAAGCGATGGCACCTTCGGTCGCTCCGACTTCACCTTCGATGCCGAGAACAACCGCTATGTTTGCCCAGCCGGAAAATTCCTGAAGACCGCTTGGCGCACCAAGAAGAAAGATCCCTTTCGCTATCGGGCCAGCCAATATGATTGCCTGCCTTGCCCCCTCAAGATGAAATGCTGCCCCAATACCGCTAACCGCAAAATTGTCCGCAGTCCTCACGAGTCCGCCCGCGACGTAGCACGAGCGATCGGCAAAACTGACGCCTATAAACAGTCCCGCAAGAAGCGCAAGAAGGTGGAGATGCTGTTTGCTCATCTCAAGCGCATCTTAAAAATGGATAAATTGCGGCTGCGCGGATTCAGTGGTGCCAAGGACGAGTTTTTATTGGCGGCAACCGCCCAGAATTTAAGGCGGATGGCCAAGAGGTTGGCGGTAAAAATACCGGAACCCATGGTGATGCCCGCTTAATGGCGAAATGAACGGGTATAAATCCAACAAAAGGTAAAAATTCTCGGCCAGATTCGAAAAAATCTCATTCCCGATTAAACGGAAATTCATTCGCTCTCTCGAAAAATCGCCTTTTTCAACACAATCGGCCGAACAAAGACCGTTAGTATCAGGTTCAATCCAAAGTGCTGGATGAACCTGCCCGATTAAATTGAGAGTTTTACAAAAACTCAAATTCCGCCGTTACCTCAAGCCAGGAGTGTTTTCCCTTTTTCTCAATTGATCGATTACACAAATCTGGCAGGTGGGCGGAAACTTACTGTTGTAGATAACGATATGATCACCGTGACAGCTTTTACAATAATGCAAGGTTGCCAAGCCGATTTTTAGCGCTTGCGCGACGACCCAGGCTTCGCTGAAATTGGCGGGACGCACTTTGCCATAAGGCCTGCGTTCACGAACATGGTTAGGGAAGGTTTCGCAAAAAAAATCCCAGGCAAAAATAATGGCGGACACATCCATTTCAGCCCTGATATCGACCGGACTGGCACTTCGATAAAGGGATGCAAACAGAGAGATGTACAGCATAGACTCCCGTACTTGGGGAATGGCTTCGATAGCAGGAAGCAATCCCGAACTCGGGCTCTCTCCTTGGTGAATCGAGCGATGAATATCCCGAATTTCCGGCAAACTGATGCTTTTAATCAGTTGGCTGACATAAGATGTTCGGAGTTTTCGTTTGAGCAGTTGATAGGCCAATTGGTAGTTTTGCAACTGATCTTCATAGGACAAGCCTTCAGCTATCATGACTGGCCTCCTGGTTTGCTTAAAAACATTCTCAGACGGAGGGCGCGTTGTTCAAAAGGCTCGCTCACCATGGGTTCATTCCGCAAGAATGTCCGCCAAGAATTGACGGAAAAACGGGGAACAAAACTGAGCACATCGCTTCGCGCCAGCACTTTCAATTGATCGACCGGCATTTTAGCCAAAATGGTCACCGCTTCCGGTGTTAAGCCGAGACTGACCATGGCTTGTTGTTTACGACCGGACTGGATCAACGCATGAGCCAGAATCAAATAATCCAGATTCAGGTTGTAGATATTTTCATCCATAAAGGTCTCGATCAGAGTACTGCCCTGATTTGATTCGCCACAGCCAGCACTCTGCGTCCATAGCTCACTGCGGCTTCGGTATTTTGCCAGCTGTGATAGCGCCCTATCCCTAAAACCAGATCATGGGGTGCCGATTGGATGGCTTCGGCCAAGACTAAAGCACCGATTTGTAAGTTCGTGACAGGGTTTAACAATTGCTCAGGTTTACCGACCCGATGCCCATGCCAATAGAGGTTGATTTGCATGAGCCCGACATCGATATTTCGGCCACCCTCGGCAAGGGTTTTATTTAATAGGGCCCGTGCTTCCTGTTGAGAGGCGGGGATGATGGACTTGCCGGACTTGTTAATGGCCCAAGGCCAGGGAGACACCTGATTTGAAGGATTCCCTTTGGCTGATTCAACCAGCGCAACGGCATATAGAATGTAGGGATCCAGTTGATGATGTATGGCTACCTTCCACCAAAGCGTGTTTTGCAATTTAGCAGGGAAATGGTTGGAAATTTTTGAACTGATCTGAGTGATAACCCTTTTGGGCAAACCTGGCTTTTCAAGCGCCGTGCATGTCCGGCCAAAAGAAATGAGCCCCAAACCAAGGATTGGCACCGCAAGAGCTTTAATTTTTTGTCTAAAACCCCGATTAGAACAGAATCCGGAGAGATGTTGAGCCGATAACTGACGACGGCTTCGTAAATTGATGGGTAACATGGCAGACAAGGATCATTTGAGTGATGAGGCGAGTCTACCTTGTGTTCCTAATTTCTATATGGAAGAAAAACGACCGTCTTGGGCTTTTTTAAGAAAAAAAATTCAAGCATTCACAAAAATTTCGTAATAACCAACGCCAATGCTTTCAGAGTAATCGATGGGATTTTTGAAGGACAGATTTTCAATCTGTCAATTAATGTGCGTTTTTAGTGTAGCTTTTAGCGTAACAAAGCAAATAATCAAAACAAAACTCCTTATAATTCAGTGGTAACACACTGCTGCATCATTGGGGTGGGCGGCGGAGTGGATGGCTGGCTCATATTCATCGGACTATTTTATCCGATGTACCAACGAACCGTAACCTTGAAGCGCGAATTGCCGCCATTTAATCGCCGAGGTTACTTTTCGTGCCTTTCGTGTTTTTCGTGGA